>JGI24025J20009_10000592_pt1 | contig 28032 bp, 27 predicted proteins | sample Cruoilmetagenom3_FD_20009 | JGI IMG/M metagenome (IMG submission 20009) | reverse complement strand
GGCCGCAGTAATGATCTCGACGCAGCCCTGCTCGATCGCCTCGAGCTAACACCCGCCCGCATAGACGGCATGATAGAAGGCTTGCGCCAGGTGGCAGCATTGCCAGACCCTATCGGCGAAGTTACCGCCATGAACTACCGGCCCAGTGGCATTCAGGTCGGCAAAATGCGCGTGCCATTGGGGGTGATCGGCATTATTTATGAGTCCCGCCCCAATGTGACGGTTGAAGCGGCGAGCCTGTGTTTGAAGTCTGGCAATGCAACTATTTTGCGTGGCGGCAGCGAGTCTATTCACTCCAATCAAGCCATTGCCGCCTGTATTCGCCAGGGGCTGTCGGTTGCGGGCTTGCCCGACACCGCGGTGCAGGTGGTGGAAACCACGGACCGCAGTGCAGTGGGTGAGTTGGTAACGCTGTCAGATTATGTCGATGTGATTGTACCCCGGGGCGGCAAAGGCCTGATTGAACGCATTAGTCGCGAGGCGACCATTCCTGTTATCAAGCATTTAGACGGCGTCTGCCACGTTTATATCGACGATAAGGCTGATCTCGAAAAAGCTTTTAATATCGCCTTCAATGCCAAGACTCATCGCTACGGCGTCTGCAATGCCATGGAAACCTTGCTGGTTGCCGAGGGTGTTGCTGAGGCAATTTTGCCCCGTCTGGCTGCCGCTTATGTTGAGGAGGGTGTTGAAATGCGCGCCTGTGAGCGGGGCCGCGCAATTATTGCGGCATCAAAACAGGCGTGTTCGGCGGCGAGTGAAGAAGACTGGCAGGCGGAATACCTGGCACCCATTTTGGCGATTCGCGTGGTGGTCGATATGGACGTGGCGATGGATCACATCGAGACGTATAGCTCGCGCCACACCGAAGCCATCGTCACCGAAGATTACACCCGGGGTCGACGCTTTTTGAATGAGGTCGATTCTAGCTCGGTAATGATTAACGCCTCCACTCGCTTTGCCGATGGCTTTGAATATGGCCTCGGTGCGGAGATCGGTATTTCGACCGATAAGATTCACGCCCGTGGCCCAGTGGGTCTTGAGGGCCTGACCAGCCAGAAATATATTGTGCTGGGTGATGGGCACATACGTGAATAAAGTAGGCGTAAATAAAGCAGCCGTGAATAAATTTGGCGCGGGTCAGCAGGAAAAGTCTCAATTTTGAAAGCGGTCGGTATTTTTGGCGGCACTTTCGATCCCGTGCATATCGGACATTTACGCACCGCCGTTGAGTTGCGTGAGCACCTCGGCCTCGATGAATTGCATTTAATGCCTTCGGCCCGCCCGCCCCACCGTGAACAGCCTGGGGTCAGTGCCGAGCATCGCCTCGCCATGTTGCGCCTGGCGATTGGCGGTGAGACGCAATGCGATAGTCTTACTATTGATGGCTTGCTAGTGGATGATAGAGAGCTGCGCCGCGAAGGTTTGTCCTATACCGTTGAAACATTGGCGCAACTGCGCGGGGAGCTGGGTGGGGATGTTGCCCTCTGTCTTTGCATCGGCATGGATTCACTGGTTAATTTGCATACCTGGCAGCACTGGCAAGAATTGATCGACTACGCCCATATTGTCGTTGCCGCCCGCCCCGGCTGGCACTTGCCCGAGACTGGCCCTGTGGCGCAGTGGCTGGCCGGACGTTACACAGATGATCCACAGTTATTATCAAATTCACCGAGTGGTCGCGTGCTGGTCGAAGCGATGACCTTACTGCCGGTGTCGGCAACACAAATCCGCGAGGATCTCGCTGCCGGTAGTTCGGTGCGCTATTTGGTACCCGATGCGGTCATTCAGTATATTCACCAACACGGCTTGTACAAGCAGGAAAATTCATGAGTAGTGATATTTACAAGATTGTTATTGCAGCGCTGGAAGAAATCAAAGGTCAGGACGTGGTCACTATTGATGTGCGCGAGCTCAGCGATATAACCGACACCATGATTGTCGTTAGCGGTGCCAGCAATCGTCAGGTCAAGGCGCTGGCGCAAAACGCCGTGGAAGCGGGTAAGAAAGCGGGCTTTCAACCCATCGGTGTCGAGGGCATGGACGAGGGCGAGTGGGTGCTGGTCGATTTTGGCGATGTCATTGTTCACGTAATGCAGCCGACAACGCGGGCTTTCTACGAGCTGGAAAAGCTTTGGTCGCTGCGCCCCAGTTCCGCTGCTGCTGAAAACGACGTCGATGTCGACCTCGATGAAAATGATTAATCATTTATTGCCACTAGCAGCAGGTAGCCTTACTTGAGGCTGCGCATTATTGCCGTCGGCAGCAAAATGCCGGGCTGGGTGCAAAGCGGCTACGATGAATATGCCAAACGATTGCCGGGAGAATTTCATCTCGATTTTGTCGAGGTTCCACTCGGTGCGCGGCGCAAAAATGAAGCGCCGGATCGCGCCATCGCCAGTGAAGGCGAGGCCATGCTCAAAGCCATTGGTCAGGGTGACCGGGTGATTGCATTAGAGGTAAAGGGCAAGCCCTGGGGTACTGACCAGCTGGCGCGCAATCTGCGCGACTGGCAAGGCAGTGGCGACAACTTTAGTTTGCTGATTGGCGGCCCCGATGGACTGGCCCAGTCTTGTATTGCTCGGGCGAATATTAGCTGGTCCCTGTCGGCGTTGACCCTGCCCCACCCACTAGTACGCATTATTTTGATTGAGCAGCTCTACCGGGCCTGGTCGATTAATGCGGGGCATCCCTATCATAGGTAGAAAGTCATAGGTAGAAAGTCATAGGTAGAGAGCCATCGTTAGAAAGCTAGGTAAAGAGTCATCGCTAGAGAACCATCGCTAAATAACGAACAATAAAAAATGTACGGGTGTCGGTTTGGTTGGCATCATAAATCGCTTTATTTTTTACAGGCAAAGATTTTTGTGGTCGGGAGCTCATTCAGCTAAAAATGGCAGACTTCAGTACTCTGAAAAACCCCCAGTTAGAGTCGCGGCTCTATACCGCACGCGCCAGTTTTACGCTCCTGGTGGTGTTGTTGATGCTGGGTGTTTTACTGTGGCGCTACCATGATTTACAGATTAATCGACACCAGGACTTCGCCACCCTGGCCGACAATAACCGTATTCTTGTGCGCGCGTTGCCACCGGCGCGGGGTTTAATTTACGATCGCAACGGCGTACTGCTGGCCGATAATCGCCCGGGTTTTACCCTGTCGATAGTCGTCGAACGCACTAAAAATCTTGAGCAATTACTCAGTGATGTCGGTGAGTTGCTGGCTTTTAAAGATAGCGAGTTGGCGCGCTTTGAAAAACTCGCCAAGCGTCGTCGCCCCTATGAATCCGTACCTCTGCGTTTTAATCTCAGCGAGGCAGAGCAAGCCCTTATCGCGGTCAACGAACACCGTTTGTCCGGGGTAGAAGTTTCCGCGCAACTTATTCGTGAATACCCTCTGGGCCCGGAGCTGGCCCATGTGCTCGGCTATACAGGGCGCATTAATGAGCGCGAATTAAAGCGCTTCGACCCCAAGCGTTATAAGGGGTCGCACATGACCGGTAAAACCGGGTTGGAAAAGTTTTACGAAGACCAGTTACTGGGTGAGGTCGGCTATGAGCACGTTGAGACCAATGCTCGGGGCCGGGTGATGCGGGTGCTCGAGCGTACTGATCCCGTGCCGGGAGCTGATTTACAGCTGTATCTCGACAGTCGTCTGCAAAAAGTCGCCATTGATGCTCTGGGAGAGGAGCGCGGGGCTGTCGTCGCCCTCGATACGAAGACAGGTGGCGTGCTCGCGCTGGCCAGTATGCCGTCTTATGACCCCAATCTCTTTGTCACCGGTATTTCCACAAAGGCTTATCAAGCCTTGACCGGCTCGCCCGCGCAGCCGCTTTTTGATCGCGCTTTACGCGGACAATATCCACCGGGTTCGACAGTGAAGCCGGTGTTTGGTCTGGCTGCCCTCGATTCGGGTACGGTGACCATGGGCTATCGTATTTATGATCCGGGTTTCTACCAGCTGGAGAATAAAGAACATAAATATCGTGATTGGAAGCGCGGTGGCCATGGCAGCAAAATTAGTCTTTACGACGGCATTGTACAGTCCTGTGATGTGTACTTTTATGATGTTGGCTTTCGCGCGGGTATTGATGTACTGCACGACTACGGCACGCGCTTTGGCTATGGCAAAAAAACCGGCATCGACCTGCCCGCAGAGGCGCAGGGCATTATGCCCTCGCGGGACTGGAAACAAGGTGCTCGCGGGCGAGCTTGGTATCCCGGTGATACCATTAATGTCAGCATTGGTCAGGGCTTTATGCTGGCGACGCCCCTACAGATGGCCGTGGCAGTGAGTCGCCTGGCAACGCGGGGTGAGGTGCGTGAACCCCAATTGGTTAGTACGGTGGGTAACGAAGCGGTGGTGGCGGTGTCCCAGCCTGCAATGATTGAAATTCCCGAACGTTATTGGGATCTGGTGCTCGATTCGATGGTCGGGGTGGTGAGGGATTTACGCGGTACCGCACGCCGCGCCGTCGGTAAAATTGACTACACCATGGCGGGTAAAACCGGCACCGCACAGGTGGTCGGCATTAAACAGGATGAGAAATACGATGCCAGTAAACTCGCCAAGTTACAGCTCGATCACGCCCTCTTTATCGCCTTTGCGCCCGTTGAAAACCCGCGTATAGCTGTGGCGGTGATTGTTGAAAATGGCGAACATGGCAGCTCCACGGCGGCACCGGTGGCGCGGGATCTGATCAGTGCCTACTTCAAATATTATCCCGATCCGGTGGAAACTGGTGAGGTTGAGGAGGGGGATGCTTTATTAGCTCCATCAAGCCCAATTGAGAGTGCTCATGAGTCAGGGTGATTTTGAACGCAGTCTGAAAGAACACGGCTCCACCGTTTATGGTGAGCGTAAGAGCTGGCTGGCTTTGCGTGTCGATGTTCCCTTGCTGCTTCTGTTATTACTGTTAATGGCGATAGGCATTTTTGTGCTTTATAGCGCCAGCGGCCAGGATCTTAATTACGTTAAGCGCCAGAGTATCTTTATGGGCATTGGCTTGTTCGCCATGCTGGTGGTGGCGCAGTTTGATCCTCGATTTATGCAGCGCTGGGCCTTTGTTCTCTATATCGGCGGGGTGGGCTTACTGATTGCGGTGATTTTTGTCGGTGTCGGTGCCAAGGGTGCGCAGCGTTGGCTTGATCTCGGCTTTTTTCGCTTTCAGCCTTCGGAGGTACTGAAGGTGGCTGTGCCACTGATGCTTTCCAGTTACCTCGGCCAGCGGGTGTTGCCGCCGCGTTTTAAGCACGTCTTTGTGGCTTTGCTGTTGATCGGCACCCCGGCCATCCTGGTGGGTATACAGCCGGATTTAGGCACAGCACTGCTGATCTTCGCCGCTGGTTTTTTTGTGCTTTTTCTTTCGGGTCTGGGTATCACTTATTTACTTGGGGCACTGTTTTTTGCCCTTAGTGTGGCACCAGTGTTCTGGTTTTATCTGTTGCGTGATTATCAAAAAACGCGGATCTTGACCCTGCTTGACCCCCAGTCAGACAAGCTGGGGGCGGGCTGGAATATTATTCAATCAACCACCGCTATCGGTGCCGGTGGCAGCTCCGGCAAGGGTTGGATGCAAGGCACTCAGTCGCAGCTGGATTTTTTGCCCGAGAGCCATACCGATTTTATTATTGCCGTGCTGTCGGAAGAATTTGGTTTTACCGGAGTCTTATGTTTATTACTGGTGTATGTGCTGATTATCTTGCGTGGCCTGATGATCAGTATTAACGCCCAGAGTATGTTTAGCCGCCTGCTGGCGGGTAGCATCACACTGACATTTTTTGTCTATATATTTGTCAATATGGGCATGGTGTCTGGCATCTTGCCGGTGGTGGGTGTGCCCCTGCCGATGGTAAGTTATGGCGGCACGTCGATTGTGACCCTGTTGCTGGGGTTTGGTATGCTGATGGCAGTCAGCAAAGAGAAAAAACGGATGGGTGAGCAGCTGTGAAATTAATAGTAAAAACGGTATTAATGGGTTTCTTAAGTCTTTTTCTGGCGGGAGTTTCCCAGGCCGGCGACGACACAGAAAGGAGCTATGAAGGTAATGCCAAAGCGCAGGCCTTTATCGAGAAGATGGTTGCGGAGCACGGTGCCGATCGCGCTGAGTTAGACGCATTATTTACGGGGGCGCAGTACAAACAATCGATTATTGATGCCATGAACAGGCCTGCCGAAAAGGTCAAATTATGGAAAGATTACAGTAAGATTTTTATTACAGAAAAACGCATTCGCCAGGGGTTGCAGTTTTGGCGAGAGCAGCGAGAGTGGCTGGAAAAAATGCAGGCCGATTACGGTGTGCCCATCGAATATGTGGTGGCGATTATCGGTGTTGAAACCTATTACGGTAGAGTCACTGGCAACTATCGTGTTGTCGATGCCCTTTCAACCCTGGCTTTTGACTACCCGGCACGCAGCACTTTTTTCACGAAAGAGCTGGAGCACTTTCTGCTGCTGGCTAAGGAGCAGAAGCTCGAGCCTGCTAATTTAAAGGGTTCCTATGCCGGGGCTATGGGCTATGGCCAGTTTATGCCCTCCAGCTACCGTGCTTACGCGGTTGATTACAACAGTGATGGGGTGGCTGATATCTGGACTGATCCAGCCGATGCCATTGGTAGCGTGGCTAACTACTTTGTGCGTCATGGCTGGCTGAGTGGTGAAGGCGTGGTGGTACGGGCAAGGATCACCGCCGATTACGGCAATGAGGCGATCAACAAACTCGTCAAGCCTAAACTAAGTCTCGTGCAGTTGGCTGAACAGGGTTTTACCCCCGTGCCTGAAATAAGTCCCGACGTGAAAGCGATTCCCCTGCGCCTACAGGGTCAGGCAGGTATTGAATTTTGGCTAGGCCTGCAAAATTTTTACACAATCACGCGCTACAACCACAGCTTCCGCTATGCCATGGCGGTAACACAGTTGGCTGAACAAATTGCCGAGGAGATGAATAAGGGTGGCTGAAATTTTTTACCCAGGTGGTGTAGGCAGTTTGGTTAATAGCAGCAGTGTGCGGTTCTCAAGGGCCGTTACTTTTGCGGCGTTGATGGTGGGTGTGTTGTTGCTCTCAAGCTTAAGTGCTTGTCAGAGTAGTGATTCTTTTGCGCGGCAAAAAGACAGCGGCCCTGGTCATGAGGTTGATGTTAGCCAACTCGCCGATGCGATCCCTAGAGTTGACCCGATCACTATTGCGGGTAATAAAAACCCCTACACCGTCAATGGTGTCACCTATCAATTAATGCCTTCTGCAAAGGGTTACAGTGAAGAGGGTATGGCCTCCTGGTACGGCAATAAATTTCATGGGCGCAAAACATCGAATGGTGAAACCTACAGCATGTACGGTATGACGGCGGCCCATAAAACCCTGCCCATTCCCGCCTATGTGGGCGTCACTAATTTGACCAATGGCCGACAGATTATTGTACGCGTTAACGATCGAGGCCCCTTTCACAGTGGGCGCATTATTGACTTGTCTTATGCGGGCGCTAAAAAGCTCGGTTATCATCAGCATGGAACGGCGCGAGTCAGAGTCGATGCTATAGACCCGGCTAATTTCCAGCGTAACAGTGTGTCAGTGCCGACCTTGAGTGAGCAGGTCAATAAACCGGAGCAAGCCCTGCCTTTGCTCGCAGTTTCGTCAGTCGCCCCTTTGGTGTCCGTTGCTGCTGCACCTGTTGCGGCTAAAAAGCTGGCTGTCCAGCCTTTTTTACAGGTGGGTGTTTATAGTTCGATGAACTCGGCAAAACAACTGCAAGAGCAATTGTCGGCAATTACAACCTACCCTGTTTTGGTGCGGCGTTTTGGTGAGATCAAAACACCTGTTTTTAAAGTCTGGGTTGGCCCCATAGCCGACCAGTTGCAAATGGTTGCGCTACGAGAGCGACTCATAGAGCAGGGGCGCCATAAACCCTTTGTGATTAATGCTGTCCGAGATATTTAGTCGCCGCTGGTTTGATCGTTCTGCTAGCGAAGCGGCGTACTTCGCCATGCTATTATGCCCTCCGTATTGAATCCACGACGATGTAACAAGCTCTGATTTAAACCCGGTTATACGATAGCCAGCATCATATTGAAAACAAGGTTGATGATTATGTTGAAACCCCTTTCTGCGCAGCTTATTTCGCTGTTTATCATCGTTGCGAGCAGCGTCGTGAGCGCGCAGGCTCAGACCTTGATTCCGGCTGCACCGCAATTGGCAGCTAAATCGTGGATACTCATTGACGCTAATACCGGGCGGGTACTCGTTGAGGAAAATGCCGACTTACAATTGCCCCCTGCCAGCTTGACCAAAATGATGAGCTCTTATGTGGTGGCGGGCGAAATGGCCGATGGTAAATTTACCAAGGCTGATAACGTGCCCATCAGTGTTACTGCCTGGAAGATGGGTGGCTCTAAAATGTTCGTGCGCGAAGGCACGGAAGTCCCCCTCGGTGAATTGTTGAAAGGCATTATTATTCAGTCGGGCAATGATGCCACCGTGGCTGTAGCTGAATATTTGGCGGGCAGTGAAAGTGCCTTTGCCGATGTGATGAATCAGCAGGCCGTATTATTGGGTATGAGCAGTAGCTACTTTGTGAATGCCACCGGGTGGCCAGCAGAAGGGCATGTTACCAGCGCCCGTGATTTATCCTTGTTGGCCCAGGCTTTGATTATCGAACACCCTGATCACTACGCCTTGTATTCAGAAAAATATTATGAATACAACGGTATTAAACAGCCTAATCGCAACCGCTTATTGTGGCGCGATAAATCTGTCGATGGCATGAAAACGGGCCATACAGAGGAGGCGGGTTATTGCCTGGTGGCCTCTGCCGAGCGCAATGGTATGCGTTTGATCTCGGTAGTGATGGGTACGCGCAGCGAAGAAGCGCGGGCTCAGGAGTCGCAAAAACTATTGACCTACGGTTTCCGTTACTACGAAACCGCTAAAGTATTTAGCGCTGGTGATGTACTTCAGGCGGACAATCGTGTCTGGTTCGGCAAGGAAGATCATGTCGATTTAGTACTGGCGGAGGATGTGTTTTTGACTTTCCCCCGTGGCGCTATTAAACAATTGGTAAGCAATATTCATGTCGACGCCACTCTCGAAGCGCCTCTGACGCAACAACAGGAACTGGGCCGTTTGGTTGTGACGTATAAAGGTGATGTTCTGGCCGATAAAAAACTGGTTGCTGCTCACCCCATTGTTGAGGCCGGTTTTTTCTCGCGCCTGTGGGACAGGCTGGTACAGTTTGTGATGAGCCTTTTATGAGATCACCTTTCTATGAGATCAGCTTTTATGAGATCAAGAGTATGAGGTCGCTATGACCGAGCCCGAAGCGCCGCGTATTGAGTTTCCCTGTGACTACCCGATCAAGGTTATGGGTGAAACCTGTGAAGAGTTTCGCGAGCATGTGTTCACCGTAATGGAGCGACACGCGCCGGGTTTCGATCAAACGAAAGTAACCATTCGCGACAGCCGCAAAGCGACCTACCAATCAGTGACCGTCACGATTACCGCCACAGGTAAGGATCAGTTAGACGCTATTTTTGTCGACCTGAAAGCCAGCTCCCGAGTGCGGATGGTACTGTAGCCATGTTGGCGAGTGAGGCTTATGTCCGCTTTACCTGAAACGTCTATTGCTGTGTTGGCGAGTGAGGCTTATGTCCGCTTTACCTGAAACGTCTATTGCTGTTTGTCAGCTCGGCCTGCAGCCCTATGAGCAGGTGTTTGCGGCGATGAAAGACTACACTGAATCGCGCACTGATAAATCCCCCGATCAGCTCTGGGTGGTTCAGCATCCCTCGGTATTTACACAGGGGCAGGCTGGTAAAGCCGAACATTTGCTGATGCCCGGTGATATTCCTGTGCTAAAGGTTGACCGTGGTGGTCAGGTGACTTATCACGGCCCCGGGCAAATGGTGGTTTACACGCTGATTGATTTAAAGCGAGCGGGACTCAATGTGCGCGAACTGGTCTGTGCCATTGAGCTGAGCTTAAAAGCCTTGCTGGCGCGCTATGGCATTGTGGCCGAAACGCGAGACAAAGCACCGGGGGTCTATGTTGGCGATGCCAAAATTGCCTCGCTGGGTTTACGTATACGGCGCGGGCGCAGTTATCACGGTTTGGCTTTAAATGTTGATGTTGACCTGGAACCTTTCCAGCGCATTAATCCCTGTGGTTATCAGGGCTTGCAAATGACACGGCTAAAAGATTTATTGCCGAGCCGTGAGATGCCAACCTGGCAGGTGCTGGAAAAGCAGCTACTCGATGAACTTGCTCAGCGCTTCGCAGCGGATCGGGCAGAGAAGATCGGCGTACAAGGTTCTGATTTTAAAAGTTCTAATTTAAAAAATAGGCAGTGGCAGTATCAGGCGTGGCAGTACGAGTAGGTCCAGTACTATTTATAGCAGTTTTAGTTGTGCTTTTATTTAATGTGTAGGCAAAATTAATGGACGGTAATTCCAACAGCGACTCACCCGATAGCGCCAAAAACGCTCAGCCGGTTAAGCGCACCCAGCGACTGCGTCAGGGTGAAAAGCTGCGCAGTGCCGACAAAGTTGAACGCATTCCGGTTAAAGTAATACCCACCGAGACGTATTTGCGCAAACCGCCATGGCTGAAGATTCGCCTGTCGAGTTCCCCCGATGTGGCGCGTATTAAGAAAATTCTGCGTAAAAATAAACTCTCCACCGTTTGCGAAGAAGCCGCCTGCCCCAATCTCAGTGAGTGTTTTAGCGGCGGCACAGCCACCTTTATGATTATGGGAGATATCTGTACCCGCCGTTGCCCCTTCTGCGATGTCGGCCACGGCAAGCCCAATCCGCTCGATATTGAAGAGCCTGAACATCTGGCTCAGGCCATTGCAGAAATGCAGCTTAAATACGTAGTGATTACTTCGGTCGATAGAGACGACCTGCGCGATGGTGGTGCTGGGCATTTTGCCGATTGCATACGCGAGGCTCGCTTGCTCAATCCGGCATTGGAAATAGAAGTGCTGGTGCCTGATTTTCGCGGTCGCATGGAACCTGCGCTCGATATTCTTAGCGCCACCCCCCCCGATGTGTTTAATCACAATATCGAAACCGTGCCCCGCCTTTATCGTCAGGCCCGCCCCGGCGCCAATTACGCCTGGTCGCTAAAATTATTGCAGCAATATAAAGCGCGTAATTCTACCGTGCCAAGCAAGTCGGGCTTGATGGTGGGTTTGGGTGAAACGAAAGATGAACTGCTCGCTACCCTCGATGATTTGCGCGCCCACGATGTGGAAATGTTGACTGTAGGGCAGTATTTACAGCCCTCAAAAAACCATTTACCGGTGGAGCGTTTTGTACACCCTGACGAATTTCAGGAATATAGAGAATATGCGGAGGCCATCGGTTTTAACCATATTGCCTCTGGCCCGTTGGTGCGCTCCTCGTACCATGCGGATAAACAGGCACACGGAGAGGAAGTTAATTAATGAACAAGTCACAGGAAATAGAAATTGAAGCCGCCGTTTTTCGTCGTTTGTTAAAGCATTTGGACGAGCATAAAGAAGTGCAAAATATTGACTTAATGAACCTCGCGGCTTTTTGTCGCAACTGCTTGTCAAAGTGGTATGTTGCTGAAGCCCAGGAGCGAGGCGAAAGCGTTGATTATGAAGCTGCTCGCACTAATGTGTATGGCATGTCCTACAGTGAGTGGAAGGATAAGCACCAAACCCCGGCAGCGCCTGAACAGCTGGAAAAGTTTAATGCCAGGCAGAGCGAGAAATAAGCTTGTATCTCATGCCTGTTTTAAATACACATAATTAAAATAAAGTATTTATTTTGAATTTAGGGAAATCCTTGGGTTTAGGAAAAATACCAGCGCGGTTTTTAAAAATACTGTGTTTTATTTTATTGGCAAGTTTTGCTTTGTTGATGACAGGTTGCGCTTCTCCGCCGGCTCGCCCCGATAATATTTGCGATATTTTTACGGAGAAACGCAGCTGGTATAAAGCGGCTCGGTCTTCAAGTGAGCGCTGGGGTGGCCCGGTCACTGTACCGATGGCGATTATGTATCAGGAATCGATGTTTAGGCATGATGCAAAACCACCCATGCGTTATTTTCTATGGATTATTCCCTACGGTAGGGCCAGCTCGGCCTATGGTTATGCGCAAGTTAAAACCGGCACCTGGGGCGATTATCAAAAAGACGCTGGATCAATGTTTAGCGATAGAGATGATTTTGGCGACGCCATCGATTTTGTTTTTTGGTACATGAATATAAGCCAGCGGCGCAACGGTGTTTCCAAGTGGGATGCCTACAATCAATACCTGAATTATCATGAAGGTCATGGTGGTTATGCGCGGGGTTCTTATAAAAATAAAACCTGGCTCAAGGGTGTTGCCCGTAAAGTAGAGCACCGCTCAAAAACCTATAGTGCCCAGTACAGCTCCTGTAAAAAACGTCTTGAAGGCGGTTGGTTGCGTCGCCTGTTTTTCTGATACAGGAGTTGATCGGCCACAATTAAGCGCTTATTGCTGGAATAAAACCACGAAAAAGTTTGCTATGGTTATCTAAACGGTAGTAACAAATTGTTGTAGATATTTATTCAGGGAAAAACTCGTCGATGAATAATAATGTTGTAGCGCCATTAAAACCAGAAGACTTCCCCCGCTGCTGCGAAGCAGAGCAGTTCGATTTTAAGACCACTAGCGAACTTGAGCCCTTGAGTGAAATCATCGGTCAGGACAGGGCGCTAGAGGCAATTCGCTTTGGCGTGGGCATGAAGAACGAGGGTTATAACCTCTTTGTACTAGGCCCCCCAGGCACCGGAAAATTCACCGCCATTAATCATTATCTGCAGGGCATTGCCAGTAAGGGTGCCGTCCCCTCTGACTGGTGTTACGTTAATAATTTTGATGATGCGACCAAACCGACTTTGCTGGAATTGCCACCGGGTCGCGGTAGTGTGCTACGCAGTGATATGCGCCGTCTGGTCGAGGACCTGCAGGACGCCATTCCCACCGCGTTTGATAGCGACGAATACAAAGCGCGGGCGCAGCAAATAGAGGCCGAGTTGCAAAAATATCAGGAGGCCGCTTTTCGCACTCTGCATGAGATGGCCCACGAAAAAAGCATCAAGGTTTATCAGGCGCCGGGAGAGTTCTCGTTTATCCCCATCATCAATGACGAAGAGCTGACGCCAGAGGTTTTTGAAAAGCTCGACAAGGATGAGCAGGATCGTGTTGAAAAAGATATTACCGGTCTGCGCGCAGAGCTGCGTAATATTGTTACCAAGCAAATTCCCGCTTGGCGCAAAGAGGCAGGGGAGCGCTTTCGGAAGCTAAATAATGAGGTCACCATGGAGGCCGTTGGCCTTTATATGGAGGCCTTGAGCGCAAAATATGCCAACTTGCCACAAATACTCGACTACCTCAGCGCTGTGCAAGCCGACATCATCGCTAATGCGGTGGCTTTTCGTCCCGACAGCGGCCAGCAACAGCAAATGATGTTTAACGCAGAGGACACCCTCAGTCGTTACGAGGTTAATCTGATGCTCGACCAGGCCCTAGCTCAGGGTGTGCCGGTGGTTTTTGAAGAGCACCCTAGTTATGGCAACCTGTTGGGTCGGGTCGAAAATAAAGCCTTTATGGGTGCCTTGATGACTGACTTTACCTTGGTGAAACCCGGTGCACTGCACAAAGCGAATGGCGGTTATTTAATACTCGAAGCGCGTAAATTGCTGATGCAGCCCTATGCCTGGGAGGGTCTTAAACAGGCGCTGTACTCCCGTGAGCTGCGTATTGAATCCCTTGAGCAGGTGCTTAGTCTGGGCAGCACAGTGTCACTTGAGCCGCAACCCATACCCCTCGATTTGAAAGTCGTATTGCTCGGCGACCGCATGCTCTACTACATGCTGTATGCCTACGACCCTGACTTCGCCGAGCTGTTTAAAGTCCCTGCAGACTTTGAAGTAGATCTCGAGCGCAGTCTGGAAAATGACATGCTCTACGCTCGAATGATTGCCACCATGGTCGCTGACAAAGACCTTCTGCCCTTTGATTGCAGTGCCGTGGCTGCTGTCATTCAGCAAAGTATGCGCCTGGTGAATGACTCGAAAAAACTCTCCACCCATATGCGTAGCATTGCCGATATGCTCAGCGAAGCCAGTTATTGGGCCAGTGAGGCCGGGCGAAAAGTGGCCAGCGAAGAAGATGTACGCAAGGTTATCGAAACCCAAATCAACCGCGTTGACCGTGTGCGCGACCAAGTACATGAAGGCATTTTACGCGAGCAAATAATGATCGCCACCGCAGGTGAAGTGGTAAGGCAGGTCAATGGACTCTCGGTATTGCAAATGGGCAATTTCAGTTTTGGCCATCCCTCGCGTATTACCGCCACCACCCGCCTGGGTGACGGCAAGCTTATCGATATCGCCCGTGAAGCTGATATGGGCGGTCCCACCCACACCAAAGGCGTGTTTATATTGAGCAGCTTTTTGGGTGCCCGCTACGGGCAAAAGGCACCGTTATCGCTTACCGCCAGTCTTGCCTTTGAGCAAAACTACGGTGGCGTAGACGGCGATAGTGCCTCGCTGGCCGAGCTTAGCGTACTGCTTTCATCGCTCAGTAATGTGCCGATCAAACAGTGCTTCGCGATTACGGGTTCAATGAATCAGCGGGGTCAGGCGCAGGTGATCGGTGGTGTGAATGAAAAAATTGAAGGCTTTTTCGACATCTGCAATGCTCGTGGTTTGAGTGGCGAGCAAGGCGTGCTAATCCCCCATAACAACGTCGATAATTTATTATTGCGCCACGACATTAAAGAGGCCATAGAAGCCGGGAAATTTAATATTTACCCCATCAGTCACATCGACGAGGCTATTCAACTGCTGACGGGCATTCCAGCGGGTAAACCCGATGCTGATGGCAATTATCCGGCGGATACAATTAATGGCAAGGTGCAGGCACAGCTTGAGACGTTTTCACAATTGCGAAAAAGTTTTGGGCAAGCGAGTAAAAATGAGGGTGACTCGACTACTGATGACTAATGCGGGCATTTATAAAGCTGACTAAAATGAAGGCGTTCTTCTAAAGTAATAAGCCCTCGTTAATAGGGTGATAAACACTCGCTGCATCCATCAATGATCGAGCCGTCAGTGCGGGTACGCCGTAGACTTCTGCGCTCACCCCGTATTTGGTGATTATCTTTTTTAGCAGCAAGTCAAAGTCGCCATCACCGGATAGTAAGATAACAGTGTCGACATCCTTCGCGGTTTCGAGTGCATCAATAGTGATGCCAACATCCCAGTCACCCTTGGCAGAGCCGTCGCTGCGCTGAATATAGGGTTTGAGTTTTAGCGTAAAGCCGATGTGTTTCAGAGCGTCGTGGAACCGTGTTTGCTGGTCGTCGTTGCGCTGGGTAGCATAGGCGGTGGCGCAGACGATTTCGCCCTGTGCGCTGATTGTTTGCCACAGTTTTCGGTAATTAAATTGTCGGCCATAGGCATCGCGGGTGGTGTAATAAATATTCTGCACGTCGACAAAAATGGCAATATTATTCATGGGTCATCAGTCTATCTGGTTTGGCTCCGGCAATAAAAAAGGCCTGCTTGCGATGGCATAGCAGGCCTTTTTTAGCTTTAGCGGTTTACTCGCTGCGGGCAGTGACTTCCAGCAAGTGATAACCGAACTGGGTTTTTACTGGGCCTTGCACAGTATTAACATCGGCGCTGAATACCACCTGGTCAAATTCGGGCACCATCATGCCGGGGCTGAATTCACCCAGGTCGCCGCCCTCACTACCGGAGGGGCAAGAGGAGTGTTGCTTGGCTATTTCGCCAAAGTCTGCGCCGCCTTCAATGTCGGTTTTGAGTTGTTGGCATTGCTCTTCACTGCTAACTAATATGTGTCTTGCGCTTGCTGAGGCCATGATCGTTTCTCCGAAAGGTGATGGTTTACTGTAGTTCGAGTGCGGGTAATTGTACCAGCCCTGGGTGGGCATCTATCCAGTCCTGGGCGAGTCGTTTGCCTTCACTAATTTGCATTGGGGTCATTTCTTCTGCGATAGCGTCGCGGTTGTGAGTGGCGTGGGGGTGTCCATCGCCAGCGATCTGCCACCACATGTAAGCTTGTGAGGGTCTTTGTCGACGCTAAGTCCTTTGTCGTACATCACGCCAATGGCAAACTGAGCGGCGGCTTCACCTTGCTCGGCAGCCTTGAGATAGAGTTCCATCGCTAGGGCGGGGTCTTCTTTAACGGTCTGGCCGTATTCGTACATTATGCCCAAATTGTACTGGGCGGTGGAGTAGCCCAGGTCTGCAGACTTGCGATACCATTTACCGGCTTCTTTGTAGTCCTTCTTTAGCCCCAGGCCTTTGTCGTGAAGAACGCCGACGTTGTAAGTCGCAACAGCGTGACCTTGCTCCGCAGCCTGTGTGTACCAATACAATGCCTGAGCAAAATCCTGCTGCACACCCTCTCCGGTGAAATATAAGCTTCCCAGTTCTTTCTGTGCATCGACTTCGCCATTTTTGGCGGCGAGCTGACAGACGCTGAAGTTTTGCTCGGCGCTTAAGTCCTTATCAGGACATGAAGCCCAGAGGGTGGGGGAAAGTGCGAATACAGTGAGTAGGGCGAGCAGTAATTTCATTATTAGGCTTCTATGTCGTCAGCGGAGCGCGGGCCATTATAAGAGATGTGTGCAAATAGTGAACCACTGGGTTACACCTTGTGTGCTTGGTTGATGTGGTTGAATATATTTTAAGACCGTCTTCCTAAGGTGCAGCTCCATAAGCGACGGGTGATCTCTTCAGTGCACTCCTTGAGTTTGGCAAAATAGAGCGTGTGTGTTTGTCGACGTCATGGCGTTGTCATAGGGCTGGGTTATGCTGATTGATTGATTGATTGATTGTTTGATGGAAAGGCTAGAGGTGAAAGCGATGGGTGTTGTTAATGACAGCGGGGACAATTGGCGCTATACCCCCAAAGAGCTCAGCTGGCTCTTGTTCAACGAAAGGGTTTTACAGGAAGCTGCTGACCAGTCCGTTCCCATTATCCAGCGAGTGCGCTATCTGGGTATCTTTTCTAGTAATCTCGATGAGTTTTTTCGAGTTAGAGTGGCTGATGTCAAACGTTTGGTGGAGTTCTCCAGTGGGATCAAAAAAGAAGAATGTACAGATTTGCTGGATAGAATTATGTCCCGAGTTCGCGAGTTGAATGATACTTACAATAAAACCTACCGGGCGATTTTAAAAGAACTGAGAAAGCGGAAAATATTCCTTATCAATGAGATGCAGCTTACCGTCCGGCAATCTGATTTTGTAAAACTTTACTTTGAAAACAAAGTGCTGCCAGAGCTTTCGCCAATTATAGTTAGTGAAAAAAAGAAATTTCCATATTTAAAGGAGGGGTCAATTTATTTTGCAGTAAAAATAGTCAATAAAAAACAAATGAGTTACGCTGTTCTCGAAATACCTAGTAATCGCCTTGATCGTTTTATTCCATTACCCAGTCGTTCAAAGGGTCGGGAGCGGGTTTTTATTGCCCTTGATAATATTATTCGACACTGCATTAAAGACGTTTTTATGGGTGCCGTGCCGATAGAAACCGTAGAGGCTTACACAATAAAAGTTACCCGTGATGCAGAGCTTGAGCTGGGTGAGGATATTTCAGAAAGTCTGATGGAGAAAATGGCAGCTAGTTTGAAGAGGCGATCAAAAGGTGCGCCTGTACGTTTTGTTTACGATGAAGGGATAGCAGAGGACTTGCTGAAATTTTTAATCAAGAAAATAGGCTTGAGAAAGAAAGATAGTTTGATCCCGGGTGGTAGATATCACAATTCAAAAGATTTTATGGGTTTTTCGAATCCGGGTGCCTCCTACCTTGAGTTAAAGCCTCTGCTGCCCATTAATTATCCCGTGCTGGATGAAAATAAAAACATATTTGAATGTGTGAAGAAAGAGGATTGCCTGCTTTATTATCCCTATAACTCTTTCTCATACATTATTAAGTGGCTAAGAGCGGCAGCGATTGATCCTGCAGTGAGTGCAATAAAAATTAACCTGTATAGACTTGCATCTTCTTCAAGGGTTGTAGATTCGTTAATAAGCGCTGTCGAGAATGGCAAAAAAGTGACAGTAGTTGTTGAGCTTCAAGCCCGCTTTGATGAGGAGGCAAATATTACCTGGGCGGAAAGGATGACCGAGGCGGGTGTGCATGTTATTTTCGGCGTTCCAGGTCTAAAAGTCCACTCTAAAATGATTTTGTTTAAACGTGTTGAAGATGGTGTTGCGCGTTTATACAGTCATATTGGTACGGGTAATTTTAATGAAAAAACGGCAAAATTATACACTGATTTTAGCCTCTTAACTTATAATCAGGAGATCGGTCGAGATGTTGAAAAAGTTTTTGATTTCATCCAGTTTGCCCATCGCCGGCATGAATTTAAACATCTGCTGGTCTCGCCGTTTAGCAACCGCAATGGTCTTTTAAAGTTGATCGAAAGTGAAAAAAAGTGTGCAGTAAAAGGCAAACTCTCAGGAATTTTTATCAAATGTAATAACTTGGTTGACAAGGAAGTTGTTGACGCACTCTATGAGGCGGGTCAAGCAGGCGTTAAGGTCAAATTAATTGTTCGCGGTATGTGTTCGCTGATACCTGGTGTTAAAGGTATGAGCGAAAATATAAAAGCCATTAGCATTGTTGATCGCTATCTTGAGCACCCACGTATCTTTGCGTTTGAAAATGCCGGAAAGCCTCTTTATTACATCTCATCTGCCGATCTTATGACCAGAAACCTGGATCATCGGGTTGAAGTGAGCTGTCCTGTATATGACAAAAAATTACAGAAAAAAATTAAGTTGATACTCGACACTCAGTGGACTGACTGTGTAAAGGCACGAGTGATTGATGAACGGCAAAAAAATACAATTAGCCCGCGGGGTAACCGCAAAAAAATACGCTCACAGGAGTATATTCACAAGCTTCTTCGCCGGGAGGTTATAATCGATTAATTTGTTACGATAGGGGCGTGAGAGGTCGTTCCCGATTCTTCTTAAGGTAAAATGGTGACAACAGTAGTGGTTAATACAGAGGGCTCCATTGCCGTTCTTGATATGGGGTCTAATAGCTTTCATCTGGTGGTTGCCCGGATAGAGCATGGCGAAATTCGCACCCTGCAAACTTTCCGCGAAGGCGTGCGCTTGGGTGAGGGCTTAAACGAGAGCGGCTGTTTGAGTGAAGCGGCACAGCAGCGCGGCTTGGCTTGTTTAAAACAATTTGGACAGCGGCTTGAGGGTTTGCCGGGCGAGGGTGTTGTCGCTTTTGCCACCAACGCCCTGCGCATTGCCGGTAATAGCCGGGCGTTTCTTCGCCAGGCAGAGGCGGCCCTGGGCTATCCCATTCAAGTGATTTCCGGCGTTGAAGAGGCGCGGCTCATCTATCTCGGTGTTGCCCACTCGTTACCTTCAGACCCAAAGCCCCGTCTGGTAGTGGACATCGGCGGTGGCAGTACCGAGTTTATTATTGGCGATCAATTCCAGGCCTTGCTGATGGAAAGCCTGGCCATGGGTTGCGTCTCCTTTATGGATCGCTTCTTCCCGGGGGGGGAACTATCGGAACAGAATTTCCAGCAGGCAGTCAACCACGCGTCTAACGAACTCTTAAGGGTGAGCAAGCGTTACCGTAAAAAAGGGTGGTCAAGCTGCTATGGCTCGTCGGGATCAGTGCGGGCAATAGCTCGAGCCTGCCAACAGCAGTGTGGCCAGGACGTGATCACCCGGCCAGCCTTGAAGCACTTAAAGGCTAAGCTTCTCGAATATTCAAATACCAGCGAGATAGATGTTGAATGGCTGAGCCGTGCTCGGCGCGATAATGTTATCGCCGGCCTCGCCATTTTGACGGCTATCTTTGATGTGCTGAAGGTCGATGAAATGCATTATTCGAGTGGGGCTCTCAGGGAGGGTGCCCTCTATGATCTGGTCGGGCGCTCTGACCACGAGGACGTTTGTTTGCGCTCAGTACAATCCATGCAGGGTCGCTTTAATATCGACATGGCCCAGGCGGAGCGTGTCAGTATTTGTGCGAAGCAGCTCTTCGGAGAAGTCGCCAATGACTGGGGTTTGTCGAAATCGGACTGGACTCGGCTTCGGTGGGCCGCTGAATTGCACGAGGTGGGCTTGTCAATTTCACACGTACAGTTTCACAAACACGGCGAATACATACTCAATGGCGCTGATATGCCGGGTTTCACCCGACTGGAACAGCAGGGCATGGCTTTTCTTGTGCGTGGTCACCGGCGTCGCATAAGGCGTCAATTGTTGAGTGACTTTTCTGAAAAGGATAAATCCTCCCTGCTACGCCTCTGTGTCTTACTGCGCTTAGCGGTGTTATTAAACCGAGGACGCGGTGATTCGCCACCACCCGAGGTGGTGTTGAACGTTCAGGCGGCCGACTCTTTGAGCCTGAAATTAAAGCACGAAAGCTTTGATGACTATCCCCTCACCCTTTCTGAGCTGATGGCCGAGGCCGAGCGGCTCGAGACTGCTGGTTTCAGGTTATCTCTGCTTAAGGTTTAACAACCCCACTAACAGCAATGTCTTTTGAGTTTGACTCGGCGTTATCAGCTCGGCTGAAATTTGTTATTATTGCGAGTCTTGTCGTCATACTTAAAAACGAGGTAAGTCATGCAGCCAAAGGGCCGCTTGTTACTGGTTCGCCACGGGCAGACAGCCGCCAATGTCAACCAGGTGTGGCACGGCCACACCGATACTGCCCTGACTGACCTGGGCCTGGAGCAGGCCAATCGACTGGGTGATTATTTTCATAACTATTTGCCAGAGATTCACGCCATCTATTCCAGCCCCTTACAGCGAGCCAAATATACCGCCGAGCAAATTGCCCGCGGTGGTGACCACGATGTGAGGTTTGACCCTCGCCTAATGGAATTTGGTGCCGGCGACTTTGAAGGTAAAAGTTTTGATGAGCTGAAGGGTGAGCACGGCTTTATTAAAAAAGTCATTAACGATGAACACCATCGCCCGCCGGGTGGCGAGACGCGTGCCGAAGTAACCGAACGCTTCGTTGGTGCCGTCGATGGCTTTTTAGCCAATCATCCGGGTGAAAACCTGGTGGTCGTTGCCCACGGTCTGGCCATTGCTTTTGCTCTGTCACACTGGATTGATCAAGATCGTTCCAAGTGGGTGAACTATCAAATTAGCAACACCTCGGTGACGGAAATCTGCACGGTGAATGCAGAGATTAAATTTTTCGACCAAACTGATCACTTATAAACGATCACTCTTAGCCACGCAGTTTTCAGGAATAGGTAGAAAATGTTAGACGTTAACGAATATTTTGACGGCAAGGTTAAATCCATCGGTTTCGCGACAGAGACCCTGCCCGCGACAGTGGGTGTTATGGCACCGGGCAATTACGAATTTGCCACCAGTGAGCGGGAAGTGATGACTGTGGTCAGCGGCGCGTTGACAGTGAGGTTGCCGGGCCAGGATGAGTGGCAGGTTTTTGCTACCGGTGATTCATTTGAAGTCGCCGCCGACAAACGTTTTCAACTACAGGTGGCGGTGGCCACAGCCTACCTTTGTACTTATGGTTAATGGTATAAAATTCATGTTCAAAGCTTAATAACACTAACGCCATATCGCTCTGATGAAGTGGCTTAAAACAGTGCTGACATAATAAATCGTATCCACAAATGGGTACTCACTATAAAGGGACGCAGCCATGTCATTTCAACATTTGTCGGTTGAAGAGTTAAAAACCATGCTCGATGAACACAGCGTGGTTTTACTCGACACCCGTGATGATGCCTCGTATCAGGCCGGCCACATTGATGGCTCACTGCGTTTAAATGAGCGTAGCGTTAGCGGAATTGTCAATGACACCGAGAAAACGAGTGCTGTGGTTGTGGTGTGTTATCACGGCCACTCCAGCCAGGGCGCTGCAAATTACCTGGTGGAGCAGGGTTTTTCCGATGTCTACAGCCTAGACGGTGGCTATACCGCGTGGGCGAGCAGTAGTCAGCGCTAGAGCTCTGATTGAATGGGCTGTCTCGTCCGCCGCAGCCTGAGTTCAAGTAATAAAAATAACAATTTTATTTTAAGAGTCGTCTTATGGATTTACATTTACAGGGTAAAACCGCATTAATTACCGGCGGCTCTAAAGGCATCGGCAAGGCCATCGCCGTATGTTTGGCGCAAGAGGGTTGCCACCTACACCTCGCCGCTCGCAACGCTGAAGATCTTGAAAGCGTCGCCGCCGAACTGGGGGCTAAATACGCTGTGCCCGTGACTGTCCACCCTATGGACTTAAGTAATAGCGACAACGCCGTCGCCCTGGTTGCCGCCTGTGCCGATGTCGATATTCTGGTGAATAATGCCGGAGCGATAGCCGCTGGCTCAATTAGTGATATTGACGAAGTCACCTGGCGCGGCGGTTGGGATTTGAAAGTCTACGGTTTCGTGAATTTAGCCCGTGAAATGTATCAAGCCATGAAGGCGCGGGGCCATGGCGTAATACTCAATGTCATCGGCATTGCCGGTGGCGAAGTGACCGAATTTAATTACATTGCCGGCACCACGGGCAATGCCGGTTTGGCTGCCTTTACCCGTGCTATGGGCGGCGGCAGCCCGGCCGATAATATCCGTGTGCTGGGTATTAACCCAGGGATGACGGCGACGGAAAGGCTGGTCAATTTAATGCGTCAAAATGCGACGAATAAAGGCCTCGATCCCGATGACTGGCGACAGCTCACAGCGACCATGCCCTTTGGTCGTCTCGCTGAGCCTGACGAGGTGGCGGATCTCTGCGCCTTTCTTGTCTCTGATCGTGCGGCCTATATTTCAGGCACCGTGGTGACGTTAGATGGCGGCTTGTCAGCGCGAGGGCATCTCTTCACTTAACTTCGTCTGTGCTGCCGATAGCCTGGGTTAAGCACTGCGTTTAAGCTGTTCCAGGTTTTGGTGAGCTCCGCGATCTCTGGTATCAATTGATTGGACCGTGGCGTTGTTACGGATATCATCAAGGAAACGACGGGCCTCTTTATCGAGTGTCTCGGCTTCCAGTGTTAGACCTTGCGCATTGGTGAGCAGGTTTTCAGACATGGTTTTGTTCGCCTCGGCGGCACCACCGACCACATCAATGCTTCGCACCACGGTGTTAATGCCTCGGGTAACTTGCTGCACTTTTTCAGTAATCTCAGTGGTGGCATGAAATTGTTGCTGCATGGTATTCACTACTGAATGTGTGACGGTATCCATTTGTGAAATAATGCCGGTGATATTGCCGATGGCGTTTGCCGTATCGGCGCTTACCTGCTGAATTTTATCGACATATTTAGCGATATCCTGGGTTGCGCTGGTTGATTGGGCAGAGAGATTTTTCACCTCCTGAGCGACGACGGCAAAGCCCTTGCCAGCATCACCAGCCCGTGCCGCTTCAATGGTCGCATTGAGGGCCAGCAGATTGGTCTGCTCAGCGATGCCTGCGATGATATCCATGACTTCGCCTATTTGGGTCGCAGCGTCGGTGAGCTCGGTAACGGTGTTTGTTGTTTGAGCACCGATGTCAACCGCGTTAATGGCTACCAGGGCATTCTTTTCCAACTCGTTGACAACCTCCCGGCAGGACTGGGATAGCTCTTCGGAGGCTTCCAATACCTGGCTGATACTTTGGGAGGACTCACCGCTGGCCGCGTAGCTATTGTCCACATGCAGTGTGGTTTGCGAGGTGTTCGCGGTGAAAGCGCTAGATGCCTTTACAATTTGACTCGACGAGTGGCTGACGGCATCGACAATACCTATCACTCGTTGCTCAAAACCATCTGCCAGAGTCTTGCGTTGTTTTAATCGGGCCAGCTGGCGAGCTTTTTCACTGACGCGCTCCCGCTCTTGCTGTTCGGCAATCAGCGCATCGTGGGCCACTTCCTGGCGCCGCTGGGTCTCGGCTTTGTCGAGCTCCGCCTGCATTTTTTCAGCCGCGATACGCTCCAGCTGATGGGACTTCTCCTTGAAAATACTGGCCGCCCTGGCCAGTGTGCCCAGCTCATCCTTTTTGGTCTGGTAGGGGATGTCGATATCTTTGTTGCCCTCGGCTAATTGGCGCATCGCCGAGCTCATGCGGCCTATTGGTTTGGCAATGGAGGTGCCGATAAGTGCTGCGATGATTAGGGCAATTGCGCCACCTGCTAGCTGCGCGATAATGCCGTTCCCAATAGCCGAGGCAATGCGCTCGGCCATTTCTTGCAGAGCCAGGCTTTGACTTTCTTTTAACCGCTTATTGATATGAGCGGTGACGATGACTACCTCGTTTGTCGCCGTGCGCAGCTGTTCGATAGCCTGATTTAGGGCAAGGGCGGTGGCCTGATGCTGATCTATACTCTGGCGAATCACGTCGAGATCCCGGTTGAAAAAACGCAGGGGGGCCTTTTCTCGTCTGGACACCCCCTTGGCGAGAGCTTTCGCCTGGATGATAAGCTCGCTGAGGCTGTCGCCTGCCTGGGTAGCGGCATCGAAATCGGTGACTTTACCCGAGGCAAAGTAGGCAGTAGCAGTTCGTACAAACAGATCGACAGAGGGGGCAATTTGCTGTGCGAGTGCTGCGCCGGGTTCTTCTTGTGTCAGTAGGAAGTTAGCTAGATTGGCGCTTGATTTACCCATGCCAAGCAGGCCATTAAGGCCGACATTAACCGCTGACGAGGTATTGCCCAAGCGGTTTTCAATACTGCTAAAAACCGTATTAAAACCTGTGCTGGCCGCTTCAATTTGTTCAATGGTGGCAGTGGATTGGGCCTGTGATAGGCGTTTTATCAGAGTTTCTTTATGTGTCAGTGTTTCCTGACGGGAGGCTTCAACCCTGAGCAGATCCGAGTTCAGCCCTGAGTAGGCAAAGGCCTGTAGAGCGCCAGCTTGTTGTTTAATCGCGTTGGTGAAATAGTTGGCTTGACTGACAAAGTGAGTGATGTCGACTATTTTTTTGGTGTTATTGTCGAGCCCCCGCAGGCCACTGGTCGCAACTAAATTGGCTATTGCCAGCACCACAATAACGGCCGTAAATCCGAAGAAGATACGCAGGCGGATAGATATTGAAGGGTAGGGGGCGGGCATTGTTGATCCTTACTTAATAGTTAGCTTGTTTTTCAATGGAACCAATAAGTCCAGCGAGCTTACCGGGGCTGCTGGGGCGTGCAGTTTCACTAGGTACAAGTGAGGGGAAGGATTGTTAAAAAGTGTTATGACAGCTTTGTGACGTTTGATGTATCCATGGGCTGTTGCTAATTGTTTGTGATTGGAGTCTCACCGTCTTAAACTGACGCTAGCCAAATAGCTAAAAGAGGAGTGCAAGGGCAGCATGAACAATAAGCCAAAAAGAATTAGCCGTTTTCCCATACCTGAACTCAATGAATTACCGGATGATTTGCGTACGCTAATTTTGGAGGTGCAGGAAAAAACCGGTTTTATTCCCAATGTATTCCTGACCCTGGCCCACCGGCCGGACGAGTGCCGGGCCTTTTTTGCCATGCACGACGCTTTAATGCTGCGCAAAGGTAATCTCAGCAAGGCCGAGAAAGAGATGATTGTGGTCACGGTGAGTGGGGGTAACGAGTGCCACTATTGCGTGGTGGCCCACGGCGCGATACTGCGCATTGTGGCAAAAAACTCTTTGCTGGCCGATCAGTTGGCGATTAACTATCGCAAGGCTGATATCACGCCACGGCAGCGTGCAATGCTCGATTTCGCCGTGAAAGTCAGTCAGGCCTCGGCGACTATTGGTGATGAGGACTTTGAGCGACTACACCGCCATGGTTTTGATGATGAAGATATTTGGGATATCGGCGGTATTAGTGCATTTTTCTGTTTATCCAATCGCATGGCCAACCTCACCAGCATGCGTCCCAATGAAGAGTTTTACGGGATGGCGCGATAGCGTAGAATGCAGGGTCAATAATATGAGATCGGGCAGAGAACAGTGAGCGAGCAAGAGAGCGCCATCGTTCACCAACCAGAGGAGCAGCGCTTCCTGTTGGTAACAGATGGCCATAAGTCAGTGGTCGATTATCGACTTGTCGGCAACAGCGTTGATTTTAGCCATACCTATGTGCCCGATGCCCTGCGTGGCCGAGGCATTGCTGAAGTGCTCGTACGCACTGGCCTGTCCTGGGCCAAAGGCGAGGGCTACGATGTACGGGCCAGTTGCTGGTATGCGCGTAAATTTATTCGCTAGCGACGTTTTTCCGTTCTATTTTCGATAGATAAAATCCAGCAAGTAGCGCCCGACCCGTTCGTGGTCGGTGGCTTTGGTCAGTGAGGCCAGCGCGCGTGCCATCACTTCACTATCAATTCTGCCCTTGCGTTGTGCTAGCAAACGCTGCAAATAAGCGGAGGTAAATTCTGGGTGACCCTGAAAAGTCAGCACACGATTGTCGATGGTTAGTGCTGCGTTGGGGCAAAAGTCACAGCCTGCCAGGCGAGTAGCGCTGGGTGGCAAGGTGATTACCTGATCTTGATGACTGTGAATTAAACGCAATGTTGACGCACTGCCCAACAGTGTTTGCTTGCAGTCGAGCACGCCGAGCCCCCAGCCCTTATCACTTTTAGCCGCAAGGCCGCCGAGGCTGTGGGCAATAATTTGGTGGCCAAAACAGATGCCGATAATGGGGGCACGCTGGTGGTGAAAATCGACGATCCAGTTTTGCAGGGCAGCTATCCAGGGTAGAGGGTCATAGACGCCGGCTTTTGAACCGGTGATTAAATAGGCGTCGCACTCGTCGATATGTTGGGGTAATTCACCGGTCTGCACCTGATAGTGGCGATAGCTCAGTTGGCCACCGAGGCGATCAAAAAAAGCGGCGAACATTTTCCCGTAGGAGCCATAATCATCGATTAAGGCATCGTAAAGCGTGTCGGTTTCAAGCAGGCCGAGTCGTGTCATCCGTGTTCCATCCCTCGCAGCATTTTTTATAGCGACTAACATGATAATGATCATACATATTTTTTGTCCCCGGCTGCCGTAACAACTACAATGCGCGCCGTTTGCAGTAAACCTCGTTCTGCTATTTTCTCCGTCAATTGTTCACCGTCAATAAAGAGGCCGCCCTTGCCCCGTAAATCCGAACCCCCCGCTGATTTTGTTTCAGGCCAACGTTGGATTAGTCATACCGAAGCTGAGTTAGGCCTCGGCATTGTTATCGAGGTCGCCAATCGTCGGGTCGAGCTAAGTTTTCCCTCGGCCGCCGAGCGCCGTGTTTATGCCACCGATAACGCCCCTTTGGGCCGAGTAATTTACCCCATCGACGATAAGGTGAAAGATTACGAAGGTGTCGAGCTGACGATCACCGACCGACAAGAGGGCAATGGCTGCGTCATTTATCTCTGCGAAAATGCCGAGGGGCAAGAGGTGGTGCTGCACGAGATGGATCTCGACAGTTTTGTGCATTTCTCCAAGCCGCAAGATCGTTTGTTTGCCGGCCAGGTTGATAAGGTCGCACGTTTTGAACTGCGCCAGCAAACCCTGAAGTTTTTGCATCAGCACCAGCAGTCTCCGGCCTGTGGCTTACTGGGCGGGCGCGTGCAGTTGTTACCTCATCAGCTTTATATTGCTAGTCGTGTCGGTGTGCGTCATGCGCCTCGCGTCTTGCTTGCCGACGAAGTGGGCCTGGGTAAAACCATTGAAGCGGGATTGATTCTCCATCAGCAGCTTTACACCGGCCGTGCCAGCCGTGTGTTGATCGCCGTGCCCGATAGTCTGGTGCACCAGTGGCTGGTCGAAATGCTGCGGCGTTTTAATCTGCACTTCACCATTCTCGACCAGGCACGCTGCGAAGCGCTGGAGCAAACCGAGGAAGAGGTCGACGATGGTTTTGCCGATGAGCTGGACGATGGCCTCGACGATGAGCAAAGTCTGACACCGAGCGGTGACATCAACCCCTTTGATACGGCCCAACTGGTGCTGTGCAGCACTTCTTTTTTAAGCGACAATCCCCGTCGCCACAGTCAGGCGCTTGCAGCGGGCTGGGATATGTTGATTGTCGACGAGGCCCATCATCTGGCCTGGAATGAGGAGCAAGCCAGCCCCGC
>JGI24025J20009_10000589_pt1 | contig 28100 bp, 22 predicted proteins | sample Cruoilmetagenom3_FD_20009 | JGI IMG/M metagenome (IMG submission 20009) | reverse complement strand
ATGCTCCATCTCATTACCGTGCTGGTTCCCATTTATTATATATTTGGTAGTAAGGCGAGCCTCATAAGGGTTCTCTTCCCAATCACGGGTCTCTTTATAATAGCGGAGGCAGCGAGATTGTATATAAAACCTGTGAGACAGATATTTTTAAGAATTTTTGGTCCAATGCTGTGGAAGGATGAGGAGAGGGGATTCACCGCCGCCACTAGATGGTTTATCGCCGCCTCCATAGTATGCGGTTATTTCCCAAAGAACATTGCGATACTTACGCTCTTCTTTGTTGCCATATCGGATACCGCAGCTTATACCGTCGGGCGGTTTTTTGGAAAGAGGGAGATCGTGAAGGGAAAGACGCTCGGGGGAACTCTTGCTTTTTTTATTACGGCGGTCGTAATTGTTCTTTTCTCTCCACTTCCAAAAATCATCTCCATCCCCAGCGCTTTCATTGCCACAGCTGTTGAACTCATCCCGAGATACGACGATAATCTCTCGATACCCCTCATAACGGGCATCGTATTGTGGATAATGGTCTGGTTGATGGGAGTACCCGCCTAAAAATCTGCCAAGCATACATGTTGTAAACTATTCCCTTAAAAAACCCCTTGACAAATCGGCATTTTTGTTGTATAATATATTAGGATACCGTGAAGGCAATATGAAAGAAACTCCACTTCGGGGTGCACATAATAGCACAAATTAAATTTTGCCCATAACTTCACGGCGAAAACCAGCGTAAATTTGCGCCCAAAAGTTTTTTTACACAACAGGGAGGTCTTTATGAAGAAGTTCTTTGTGTTAGTCATTTTTTGCCTTACGGGTATTATATCTGCAGACCCGATACCCCTTATGATAAGTGAATTTCAGACCTCTCCCGATTCGCTCGAAAGGATAGAACTCAACTATTACACTTTGGGAGAATTAACCGTTGTAACACGCGCCGGAACCGCATATGTCGATACTTCTCTTTTGAGTGAGTGTTTTCCGGTGATAGATAGCACGAACACAGAGGGAAACTTTTCTCTGGACGATGTATGTGACACTATTACAATTTTTTTCTCCGAGGATTTATATGTTGACACACTCAGTCTCATATATCCCGTGCCTTGCTTGCCCGCACCTCCTCCATATGCAAGTGGGTCTCACTTCTATCAGACTTATGTAGGTGAAGATTGGTATATAGATTCGACGCCTACATTTGGGGAAGTGAACGATGATTACCCATACTGCCGCATCTCCGGAGCAGTATTTGGCGGAGATTCAGTTCCAATTGAGGGAGCGGAGGTGAAAGCCACCCTCCATGAATTCTGGGATTGGGTAGACACGAGCGATGTAGATGGGTCGTACTCATTTACTGATATATATCCCGGAAGTTATACCCTTATTGCGACGCGAGATGGTTATTACCCGGACACGATAGGTGTATCCACACACGCGCTCTGTCCGGCAGAGGAAGTCGACTTCTACCTATCGATAATGGGAATAGAGGAGGAATCGAATCATGAATTTTCAATTGTCAATCTTCAATTATATGTCCATCCCAATCCATTCAGCACAACTACGGTTATTAGTTATTCCATCGGATCCTGCGGACAGTTATCGGTAATCGGTAAAAGCCAGGGACCGATTACCGATCACCGATTACTGATCACTTTGTCCATCTACGGTCTCTCCGGCAGTCTCATTAAACGATTTACGATTTACGAATCACGATTTACGAATCACGAAATAACCTGGGATGGAAGGAATGAAAGCGGAATCAGTGTCCCTCCGGGCATTTACTTCATAAGGCTCCAGACCCCCTACGGCACATCCTCGACCAAGGTTACCAGACTGAGATAGAAAAAAACTGACAGATCCTCCAGAAGTGGACATACGAGATATTTTTTCCCGAGGCATGAATACACAATACGATGAGGTATTTTGTACCCGTTATCTGTGCGCTCTTCCTGCTTTCCTGCAAGGGTAAGGAAAGACTTCCCGTTCAATTTTATGAAGAGGAGGTTTGTGTCTGGGTAGAACGGGGAGAGGTTCTGGTCGAAGGGATATATTATTTCAGAAACAGAACCCACACCGCCAAGCGAATGAGGCTCTTCTATCCGTTTCCCATAGACTCCCTTCACGAATTTCCATACGAGATAGAGGTTGAGGGCACACCGTTCGAGACAGCGGAGGACGGCGTAACCTACGATGTCATCATCGATTCTATGGGAGTGGCAGAATCTACCGTGAGATATAAACAGAGGATATTTACAAATTGTGCCAAATATATCCTCATGACCGCAAGACGGTGGAAAGAGCCCATAGAAGAGGCGAGGTTCGTAGTGAGTTTGCCCGAGGACTTCAGTAATGTGAACATCTCATATGAACCGGACAGCATTATTAAGAAGGAGGAAAGGACATTTTATTATATAAATGAGCATAATTTATTCCCGGACAGGGATATCGATATTGTGTGGAAACTCGCGGGGAGGGAAAAAATGACAATTTACAAATGAAACATAAACGTGGAGGACAACAGGGGGTAATTATGAGCAAAGTCTTTGTAATATTTATTATAATTCCCGCGGTTGTGGGTGTTGCCGGATGGACACCCTGTGGACTCGAGGGAGAGAGAGTTACCTCCATGGTAATGAACCCTTACTTCGGCTATATGACCGCGGGTACCGCCGGAGACGGGGTTTTCTGGTCTGGTGATAGAGGTGAAACATGGATACAAGTGAATGACAGTCTCGGATGTCTTGATATAACAGACCTCACATATATAGCCCCATTTGGTAAGGAGTGTCTCGGTATTATAGTCTATGCCGGCACCTCCACCGAAGGTGTCTGGTGGTGGAATTATTTCCAGGAACCATTTAAGGAAGACTCTATGGGTTTCTGGGAAGAGGTAAATGACAGCCTCACGGACCCACATATAGTCAGCCTCGCATCAGATGAGATATGGAAGATATATACGGGGACCTATGAAGATTTATGTGCACTAACACTCGATACGGGGTACTGGATGTCCATTTTGAACTATTCTCCTGTGATAGATATAGCATCTTACCCCTCTATTTTGGGCGATATAGTCTATGTGGTAATAGGGGCGTATGGAAAGACAGATGTGCTGATGAAGAGCTGTGACGGAGGTGACTCCTGGGACCCGCTTCCCTTTGCCGCATTCATATATACGATTGAGGTCGACCCCGCAGAACATAATACTATCTATGTTGGATGTATGGCACTCAGAAATGAAGAGTATGTAAATGCGGTGGCGAAGAGTACGGATGGAGGTGAAAATTGGGATGATTACGGCTGTTTTACCGGTTGCGTTGTCTCTTTATGTGTGAACCCACTCTGTAATAATGTGGTGTACGCGGGTCTGGGTTCGGGCGGTGTATACGAGAGCACAGATTATGGAGAGACATGGACGACCATAGACCAGGGGCTCGGTGACCTCAATATAAACTGCCTTTCAATATGGCGGGATACCCTCTATGCGGGCACGGATGATGGTATATGGAGATATCTCATTGATATAGGAGTTGAGGATACAGAAAATGATGCTATGGTATTTCAATGCTATCCAAATCCCACGAGGGGAAGTTGCAGCATAATGTGCGACAAACCGGCATCTATCACGGTGTATGATGTAGCGGGTCGAACTGTTGAGACCTTCGATTACGACCCCGGCAAGACCCTCAAAATATCCTTCCGCGGCGAGAACACACCCGGCGGAATCTATTTCATAAGGGCAAAGGTCGGGGATGGGAGCGTTACAGAGAGAATTGCGGTTCTGAGATGAGGTCCTGGGGTCAGACACGGAAATAAGAAATACTGTCTATCTCTTAAATATTAGCCTGACCCCCATGATTTTTTATGACCCCCATGATTTTTTAGAGGTGAGAAATATGTCTAAAACACGCAAATCCTGGAGGGAAAAATTGACGGACAGTCGAAATCTGCCAAAGGTCGAAAGAATCACCGAAAAGATGAGCAAGAGATGGGGAACCGGTACGGTTGTCATTCCGGCGCCGAGGGAGGTGGATGAGATCATGAGGAAGGTTCCCAGGAGCGGGCTCACCACCATCAATGAGATTCGCAAAAAACTTGCCGAAAAACACGGCGCCACGATCGGTTGTCCAATAACTACAGGAATTTTCGCCTGGATCGCTGCCCATGCGGCGGAGGAAGCGGCGGTAGAAGGGGAGAGAAGTATTACCCCTTACTGGAGGACATTGAAAACCGGGGGAATTATAAACCCAAAATACCCCGGTGGGGTGGATGCTCAAAAGAAACTTTTGGAGAAAGAGGGACACAGGGTAGTCAAAAAAGGCAAAAGATATGTCGTCGTTGATTTTGAAAAGAGTCTGACGGTACTTTGATGTTACCTCAAAAGATGGTCACGATTGGTAATTTTTGGGAGGGGAGAGTCTCTCGGTAGTTCTTGCGAGCCTACCGGTTACCTCCAGAACCGAAAGAAGTTTTTTGGATTGTGTATCTTTTGTGCCCGCATTACGCTTCAGAAGGGTTATACTTTTACCTCCTATAACTATACCCTCTTTGAGGAAGTCCTTCAGGGCGCTGGTATCGTCTCGGGATATTGATAGGATGAGTGACTTCGCCATTTCGGGGTTGGAAGAAATTACCGTATACCGCTCGTCTATATCGCTCACACCGGTTTTTATACCCGCCTTTTGCCGCACGAGTCTTTTGCCGTATATCTTCACAGAGAGCCCCGAGGATATCCTCATGGTTATCCTCATATTTGCCCTGGACTCATTCTTTTTTCGTTCAAACGATATAACTATCCCGTGATTTCCATACTTGCCTTTGAAGTGGGGAAGCCCGTTCTCTGTCATATATACATCACCGGGTATATATTTTCTCAACTCCAGAAGGTTTTCCTTTGCCTTTCTCATCAACCTCTTGAAGTTCGCCCTGGTTATGAGTGGAATGATGATGAAGAGGAGAAATGGAATCAGGACATTAAGAATGGTGCTCCAGATGTCTTTGAAATGTTTCATACCACCAATCGTCCCGGTGGAGTAGCTTCCCCGTTGAATAGCTCCCCATGGAGTAGTTTATTCACTCCATAGGGCAAGTCACTTCCACGGGGCATGCTGCACTCCACCCCGAACGCTGTCGCTACGGGACAGGCGGGATAAATCAATCGTCAATAGTCAATAGTCAATTTTCTATGCCCTCGGATGCGCCCGTTTATATGTCCTCTTCAGTCTCTCGGGAGTGATGTGAGTGTATATCTGTGTTGTGGATATGGAAGAGTGCCCGAGAAGTTCCTGAACTGTGCGAAGGTCGCAGCCCCTGTCGAGGAGATGCGTGGCAAATGTATGCCTTAAGGTGTGTGGTGATGAGTGTGCAAGGTCGGCCACGCTCCTTATACACCTCCCCACTATTCTCTGGAGGCTCCTCTGTGAAAGCCTCTTTCCAAACTTGTTCAAGAAAAGGGGTGTATTCTTATTCCTCAAGGGTGAGAGGTAATTTCTTATGGCATCCATTGCCTTTCTCGTGAGCGGAAGAATCCTCTCTTTCCTTCCCTTTCCCATTACCCTTGCCGTCTCATTTGCAAAATCCACATCTTTCGTATTCAGTGAACAGATTTCACTTGCCCTCATCCCCGTGCCGTAGATGAGTTCGATGATCGCCCTGTCTCGTTCGGATAAGTTCTCGTCGAACAGTTTATTTATCTCGTCGATTGAGAGAAAAGACGGGAGCTTGCGTTTTGGTTTCGGGTATTTTATATTCAGTGTGGGGTCGACCTCGACTATGTTCTCCCGCGAGAGAAACTTGAAGAAGGACTTGAGTGATGAGGTCTTCCTCGATATTGAGCTGCGTTCGTATCCATATCTTGCGAGACTTCCGAGAAAGTCCCTCACATTCCTTCTCGATATCCTACTAACATCGGTTATTTTTGGAAATTCTGCCAGCCAATCTGCAAGTTCTGTGAGGTCATTTCTATATGCCCGCAGGGTGTGTTCGGATACATCCCGTTCACTTTTTAAGAACGACAGAAAACTTTCTATCTGTTGCGAAATTTCCATCTTCTTTCAACAAAAGACACGAAATTTTTCTCTCACGCCTGCCTGTCCATATCCATACGGATCCTGTGGACGGATCCGCAGGGACCGGTAGGCAGGAAGGACACGAAAGACACTGAAGGCAAAAGATCAATGTCTAATTTCTAATGCCGCCCGCCTACCGGCAGGCAGGAATTTACAATTTCTTCCTGTCTCAGGCGTGGCAAGGTGTATAATGCCATAATACCCGGTGTCTGATGTCTGTGGTCTGATGTCTTTAGTCTTAACTGACTTATGGGTAGATTCTGTCTATGGTTCGTGGGAAGGGTATCGACTCCCTTACATGATGGATGCCGCATATCCAGGTGACAGTCCTCTCCAGCCCAAGGCCAAAACCCGCATGGGGACAGGTACCGTATCTCCTGAGATCGAGGTACCACTCGTAATCTTTTCTCGGCAGGTCGTATTCCCTTATTCTCTCTTCGAGTTTGGCAAGTTCATCTTCCCTCTGCCCTCCCCCTATTATTTCCCCGCATCCTTCGGGCGCGAGCGTATCAAAATTCAGGGCGATTCTGTCGTCACGCGGGTCCCTCTTCATATAAAACGCCTTCACCTCGTGGGGATAACCGGTCACATGAATGGGTTTTTTAAACTTATTTGACAATTTGGTTTCTTCTGGAGCGCCAAAATCTCCTCCCCAGTCCATACCTACGAGATTTGCCGCCTCTGTATAGGTTATCCTCTCGAAGGGACTTTTTATTTTTGTGAGGGGGGTTATGTCCCTGCCGAGCATTTCCAATTCCCGGCTATTTTTATCGAGAACGGAACCCACGATGTATTCAACGAGTTCCTCAGCGAGTTGCATAACATCTCCGAGGGTTGCGTATGCTATCTCTGGTTCAACCTGCCAGAACTCCGTTAGATGTCTTCTCGTCTTCGACTTTTCCGCCCTGAAAGAGGGGCCAAAGCAGTAAACCCTGCCGAACGCCATACATCCCGCCTCCATATATAACTGTCCGGATTGCGAAAGATATGCACTTGTGTTAAAATACGGAACCTCGAAGAGTGTGGTCGTGCCCTCACAGGCAGACGGCGTGAGTAGTGGGGCATCGAGCCTCACAAATCCTCTTGAATCAAAGAAATCACAGATTGCCTTTATACAGGTTGACCTTATTCTCATCACAGCGAATGGTCTTCTTGAACGAAGCCACAGATGTCTGCGCTCGAGAAGGAAGTCTATACCGTGCTCTTTCAGTGATATGGGATAATTCTCTGCGGAGGAGACAACATCTATATTTTTAAATAGCAGTTCGTACCCTCCCGGAGCCCTTTCATCCTTATGTACTGTGCCTATAACGATGACCGAAGACTCATATGGAATGGTATCGCAGAGGTTGAATACATCCCCCGAAACCTCAGACCTCAATACCACAACCTGTGCAATTCCCGACCCATCCCTTATCAATAGAAATACGATCTTTCCGCTGGAGCGTCGGTTATATACCCATCCCTTGATGGTTACCTCATCTCCATTATGTCTGTGTAGCTCTTCTATATAACACATGGCATTGTGTTGATAAGGTGAATATGCTTTAAAGTTCCAAACGGTTCAGGATTTTGGTCGGTGTAACTTGGAATTTGTCTGCCCTATTGGATGATCACGATCTAATGGAGCAAAGAACTTGCTGTTTGGGATTTGAAATATAAAAGTTGTTTGCACAAACGGTATCGGTGCTATCTGATTACTACGAGCTTCTTTGAAAACACCCTGCCATCTATGGAAAGGCTGACAAAATATGTACCACTTACAAGCTTTTCGCCCCGGGCGTCGAGGCCATCAAATATATAAGAGTACATTCCCTTTGAAAATTGCTCATCTACCAGTGTCTTAACGAGATGTCCCATGAGGTCGTACATAGAGAGTGTAATATGCATATCATCGAGGGGGATTTCAAATAAAACTGCGGTTTCACCCCTCGTGGGATTCGGATTGCATTCGAATAATATGGAGAGCGTATCCCTCTTTGCGGTTTCTTTTCCGCAGAATTCCGATTCTATAATACCCAGAAATAGTGAGGGTTGGTCTAAATAGAGTGCCCTTCCCATAAATACAAAGCGAGAACCCGAATAAAACGCAACGGGATTTCCATCCCCATCCACCATTGCATATGAAAGACTGTCGCCGGAGAGCCATTCTGGCAGGACAGAAGAGAGCGACCCATTGTACGCAAATGAATATTCGGTAAATATTCCAACCCCCTTAAATCTGCCGTTGTATTCCCTATCCGGGGCAAATCCCTCAACATAAATATTTTCTCCCCCCACCGGAAATGGGGTCAGGATAAATACATTCTTCAATTCAGTTCTTGATGATGTATCCCGTGAAAGTATGGCATTTCCCGAAAGAAATTGTATGAACTGTCCAGCATATGAGGTATCGGTGGATATGACGACGGGTGTCTCAAAATCCGCCACTATCTTCTTTTCAATGATATCATTGGATGGATTGAAATCCATGGGAAATGTTGATGAGACCCTCACCAAAACTTCCCCCCCTCCCATGATGAACTCGGGGAAGTCTACCTGCCTGTCCTCCTGTGGCTCGATAACAGACACATCCATAGTTTCGTAGTAAATAATCTCATTCTCCTTTTCAATTTCAATGGTTAACTTTCCATTGCGGGCAGTTCTATTTCCAAAGTTTCTCAAGACAACGACGGGTGAGACGGTGCTACCGGGTTCTGTCCTGAAGGGAATGTGAAGTATCTCGTTTATCCCCACATCCTCGTTTTGAATGATTTTGAAGGTGTTCGTGGGGTCTCCGAAAAGATGGAAACTTGCTATATTCTTCTCCGTGAATGAATCAGGATACTGCATCCAGTAATCGATAGCACCCTTTCTCATTGCTTCTCCCACACTCATATCGTTTAAAAGGAAATTTTCCAGAATGTTATACAGGAGTGTTGAGGTGCCTCCGGGTTTGCCCTGTATAAAATATGATTCAGATGTGGGGGCGATTATACCTGCCACCCTGTCGCCGTATTTTTCCAGGAGGAAATTCCCCGAATGGGCGGTGGTTGATATGATAAGGGCGTCTTCAGGCGGGGCATTTAATTCTACATCGAGCGTGTGTTGGATGTTGATGCTGTACCTGTCTCTGTGGGGGTCCTCATAATCGACATCGTAATCGCTCAGGAGTTTATCCATCTCTCTTACGAAGTCTGGCGAGACCATATCGTATGAGCAAGAGCAAAATATATTCTCCTCGTTCTCCCGTAGCTGGAAGAGAATGGAGCGTAGGAGAAAATCTTCTACGCGCTCGGGAGTGCCGTATGGTATCCTCCCGACCGCCACCTCGGCAAACGGCTCGAACCTGCCCTCTATATCCGATGTGAGTTCCCCATAGTAGAAATCTGTCTTCGTATCCCCGCGTAAAAATTGTGGAATGCACCGGTGGTCACCAACTATCAGAAGATTGGAAAACCCCAACTCGTCGTGCTTCTGTTTTAAAAGTTTGCGAATCTCCCGTGCACTTGTGGAAGGAGGTACCGTAACGAGCGAGACATCGTATCCAAGAGCCGTTTTTCTTGAAATGAAGCTTTCAAGTGAGTGCTCAAGCGATGGAACGGTGAGGATACAGAGATGTCTATCGCCTTCACTTCCGCTCGGAGAATAAGATGGAAGCGAAAAGCAATCCACAGATATGTTTATAACGGGTGTGTGAACCAGCTCATCGGCAGAGGTATAGAAGAAAGGATGTATAATGATCGGGTAAATCATATTTTCCCCGAGTTTCATTGGTGGCAAGATGACTCCCATATTCCTGGTGGGTTCCGCTTTCCCCCCAAGAAACTCCACGGGGAATTTTTGAATGGCGTATCTTGATACAGTTGGTACGAATTCGGGTATCGGCACGGGGGACCCGGTTACCTCTATGTGACCGATCTCCATGGTTTGGGGGAGGATAATTGGAAATACCCTGACCGGAAGGGAATAACCTGGTGTGTGTCCGAATCCATCGATATAAACCTCCCCACTATCAATACAATAATTTGCAGTGGGGATGTTTATCTCAACACCGAATGCAATGATTGGGACGAGTAATAAAATACCTATCTTTTTCATCGTTTCTCTAAAAGTATCCATTGAACTGCAGTCTTACGACCGGTACAACTTGTCACAGACTCGTTCGCTGAATTCTGTCCACACGGACTTTAGATGGATATGAGGTCAGTACGGGTATGGGGGACACCATTATCTTCTCCTCGGATTCCAGTTCACGGGGTATACGAGTTCGTAATAGCCGAGTCCGTGGGTATCGTGGAATATAAATTTCTCGTTTGTTGAATAGTAATACCATATCTCATATGCCCAGGAATCAAGGTCAAATGGATGTCTCTCTATCTCATCGGGTCTTCCCATTACCAGCCATACCCTTCCCATATCCGTTTGCCAACCCCCAAAATTCTCGTCTGCATACTCTATTCTCGCCATATACTCATCTTCCAGTTCGTTCTTTTCTGTCTCGGGGGTGGGGTCTCGAGCCTTCCAGAAAGACTCCCACAGACTGTCTCTATCCTCAGGTCTCGCAGAAAGGAGTGTATCTAACTCAGAAGCACTACTTATGTATTCCAGTGCCCTTACCCTGTTCTTATAAAACTCTTCATCCGCGAACCTCGACCCGCTGATGTAGAGGGTGTCCATTCTCATAAATCTCTTTCCCCCTCCTTCAAGAAGAGCGGACACGAGAACGCTATTACCAGATAGTGTGTCCAATGCGGGTTCTATCCCGATGGGGGTCGTACCCGGGGTGATGAGAATGCTGTCTTTGTAATCCCCGGCGGTGAAATATAATGTTGCATCTCTGTCTGAGTAGACCTCGAAGTGATATGAAATCCCATCGAGGCGGGGGACGGTGTTATTTTTAATTAATCTTTCGTATCTCCCGGGTATCATGCTCGATATTGAAAAAGCGGGTAAGGTATCGGCTAAGACGAGGCACTTTTCTCTCGCGCTCTTTTGTGAGTTCAGGTCTGAAACGATAACGGTCATCTCGTACCTGCCGGGTAATATGTCCACCATGACTGTATCAAAGAAAGTCTTGCTCGTTCCGTATTCCAATCCCTTGATCTTCCTCATCCATATATCTCCCGTCTCTCTATTGTCTTTCTTCAGGATGACAGATATGGAATACGCTGCGGTGAAGCTCTCATTCTCTTTTATGAATGTGAGTTCTCCTCCCCCTATATCCAGAAATACACGGAGTTCCAATCCCCTTTCTCCCCTGAATAGCCCCCGGGTATATACGAAATCGATCTTGGGAATCGTGAGGAAGGATAGAAGTAACACAAAGAATACTTGCATAGCTTACCCCTCTTATATTGGTTGAAATACAGTATTAGCTGTTAGTCTATTATTAAGAACTGAAATGGTGACAATTCATCAGAAAGTAAAGTCTTTATGGACTTTTACATATCCGTTGCCTGCAGGTAGACAGAAATTTTGGCGATTTTGGTGTTCTCCGTTATCATATGATTATATCACATTTTTTTCTGAATTGCAAGAATTTTTTTAAAAAAAACTTGACAAATCTCAAAAAAGATGGTATAATAGCAATATGAAGAAGTATGTATTTGTCTTTTTCCTGATCTTGAGTTTACCGCTAATGTCTCGAGCCCAGTTCGGGCTCGTCATAGATTCGGTCGGCACTCTACAGAGGGAAGGTGAACCATTTCCCCTGACGGTGAGAATGGTTGACAGTTTGGGGAATCCAGTGCAATTCACTGTACAATGCGGCCTTTACCTCATCTCTCCGGGTTTATCCACGCCGCAGCGGAAACTTTTATATCCCTCCACACTGAATATAGTGAATGGAGTTGGTAAGACCCAGATATCTGTTTACTGTGCCGCCGACAGTGTATCTATATTTGCCGACGCCGGTGGAGTGTGGAAGGATACGAGTAACGATTTTAAGGTCTTATCCGGAGATTTCAAAGGACCCCGGGTAGCCGTGCAGGATGCCGATCGAGGCAATATTGATAGTGAGGAGGGGTATAACGAGTTCGAACCCAAAGCAATGAGTTTTAAGGCAAAGGCTGAAGAGACGCCCTCCATATTTGCATATCCCAATCCCATGAGCGATAGCACTACGATCGTATTTGACCTTCCAGAAGGTATTTCCAAAGACGCGAGTATCCGTATCTTCATTTATGATGCCTTTGGTCATCGTGTCTGGGATGACGAGTCGTCTGTCTCCGAGTTGTTGGTGTGGGACGATGGTCGTTATTGTACCGGATGGAATGGGCAGAGGGACGATGGCTTGAAGGTTGCGAACGGTATTTACAACCTGATAATCATCAACAAGGGTGGCGGCAGTCGGAGTGCCGCTCTGAAGACAAGCATAGGAGTTATGAGATAATGAATTTACCATGTTAAGACATTCTCTTAAAAAATACATTGCTCTACTTCTCACGGCTTTACCCATTGCGCTTTCTGCGTCGGTGGGCGGAGGATTACCGGGGGACATTTTCGTCTCCTGGGGTCCCAGTGGGAGAAGTCTTGCAATGGCGGGGGCGATGACAGGACTCGCAGATGAGGCATCCGCGGTGTATTTCAACCCGGCGGGGCTGGTCCAGATTGAGATGCATGAGCTCACATTGATGCATTCTATAATGTTTGCCGGAAGTGACCTGTCAATGGAGGCAATAAATTACGCCCTCCCCACGAGTGAAATTGGCAGTTTTGGTTTTCTTCTCCTCGCAATGCATTCGGGGAAGATCGATTACTATCCTGCCGGGGTACCCCAACCCAGCGGCACATTTACCTATACGAATATTGCTCCCATGTTAACATATGCCCGCAACATCTGGGATTGGTTATCCATGGGCATTTCTTACAAGATACTTTACGAGGTAATGGCTAACGAGTCGGGGCTTGGACAGGGCTTCGACCTCGGTTTACTTCTGTTCCCCTCCGGTAAGTTTTCTTTTGGTATATCGGGTCAGAACCTTTTGGGACCCAGCTGGACACTCGATAGCAGATATCAATCTGCCCCGATGTCGGCGCGAATGGGATTGTCTATGCATCCATATCTGAATACATTTACTATCTGTGGTGATGTCCTTGTCTCCGAATACAAAGACCCTCTTTTTCGTTTGGGAATTGAATACAGACCGTTTTATTCGATGGCAGTGAGAGGTGGAATAGACCAATATGTATTAACTTACGGGATTGGAATTAAGAAGGATATGGACAGGTATACCCTGAACATAGATTACTCGGGCGCTTACCACTACGAATCTGCCTCCTTACTCTCTCCCGCCCACAATATCTCAATATCTTTTGAATTTGGGGGATACAGGGTAAGGGCACACACGCCAAGAGTTATGTTTTCACCAAAGAGTGAGAGCGAAGACAATCTTGCATGGCTGGTTCTCGAGGCCAATGTAAGGGGAGAGGTAAAAAAATGGGAGGTTTTAATAAAAGATAAATATGGAACCACCGTTCGAAGAATGGGGGCGTACGGTCCACCTCCCTATAGGATTGCCTGGGATGGTAAAGATGACAACGGGATCTTTGTTGAGGACGGTGACTACAACTTTCAATACAGGGTATTTGAAGAGAAAACCGATAGGGTCTATGAGTGTGAGAACGCGTTTGTCACGCTCAAAACAATAGGACCAAAGGGTACAATAATAATGACCCCAATGGGTGAAAAACCCGATCTCATAAAAGAAGAGATACGAGAGGAAGCCAAGCCCCCGAAGCAAGAGACCCCACCTGTAGAGGGAAAGGAAGATACATCCTCAAAAGAGCAAGAATAGGTGGGCTCTATGCCCTTCTTGTAGTGTTAATATCGTAAGGACACTCCCTAAAATATGAATGAACTACGAAGATACTGTATGATATGCCTCCTCATGCTCGTATTTATATTCCAACCTCTATATCCACGGGCGTTGAAGTCACCCGTTGAGGGGCTTGAAGAAGTAGAGGTACTCTTTGCCCATCGTCAGTATGAAAAGGCGATAGAGGGATATAGAAAACTTACGGGATTTGAGGAGACCGCCCCAGAAGCCCTTTATCGAATTGGGGAGTGCCATTACAACCTCGGTGAATATAATAAGGCGATTTATGCGTTCAGGGATATAATTGATAAATACGCCGAGTCGTACATTGTTCCGGAGGCTATATATGCCTGTGGAATGGCATATCTTGCAAGGGGAGATACAAAGAGGGCGGAGGAATATCTGGTAAAGAAGATAGATGCCTTTCCGGGTTACTCCGAGGATAAGAGGATACTGTCCGGTAGAGGAATATTGCTATATTTTGAGGGCAAATATGAAGAGGCAATGGAATGTTTTAAAGATGCCGTCACCAAGGAAGGGTTGTTCTACAGGGCAAAGTGTCTCGCACATCTCGGTAAACCACTGGGGGCGCTCGCCATATACAAACGGCTTGCCGATGCCTTCAAGGATGAGCCCCTCGCCGAATACTGTCACTATGGAATGGCTGATGCCCTATTTTACAACAGAGACTACGCGGGTGCAATTGATAAATACGAGTTCTTTATTGAGAAGTACCCTCGGAGTCATTTAAAGGAGTATGCCAGATATAAATTGGGATGTTGTTATTTCCACGAGGGCAATTACGAGGCATCTTTGGAATGCTTCAAACATTCCGCAGATTCGGATGACAGGTATCTTGGCGCCCACTCCCAGTTTATGATGGCTGAGGCACTCACGAAGGTGGGTAGAATTAATGAGGCAATAGCCAGGTATCAAGAGGTAAAATCCAGTTATCCCGATTTGAGGGTTGCCGCCATCGCCAATTTTAACTATGGTAAGTCGTATATTACCCTCGGCGACACACTTAATTCCCTGATAGCATTTAATCAAATAGCGAGTATGTATCCGACCGGTTCCTTTGCGGGAATGGGGGATTACCTCGTGGGGGTAACATTTCTTTCTGAGGGCAGATACATCGAGGCGATAGAGAAATTTCACGATGTAATAAGGTTTTATAGTATATCCGAGATCGCCATCCCGGCATACACAATGATGGTCTACATCTATACCCACATGAAAAATAACCCCGAGGGAGTATCCGTGGCAAGTGCCTTTGAGCACCTGATAGAGGGCAAGAATGACATTTGGAGTGGAAGGGCAAGGTTGCTCCTGGGTGAGCTCTATTACTACATGGGCAGAGTGCCCCTGGCAAAATCATTCTACGAAAGCGTGCTGCAAAATTATGAAGGAGTCACCTCACTCAAGGCACCCGCATTTGTTGGCAAGGCGTGGTGCATACTTGCGGAGGGAAGATACGAGACAGCCAGAGATATGTTTGAATCGGCATTCAAAAGGTACCCATCCGATACTTCTCTCGCCGTGGCGTCGCTCTACGGCTGGGGTATAGCGTGCTTCAATATGGGCAAGTATGACGACGCCTACCAGGTCTTCCTGTTTGGTATTGGGGATGAATATTCGGACTCTCCAATTGCTGGAGATGCATACTACTACGGAGGAAAGGCACTATTTGTTACGCAGAAATACGCCAATGCCATAGAATGCTGGGAGAAGGTGTTAAATAAATATCCCGAATGCAAGAGTGCACCAAATGCCGCCTTTGACCTCGCCGTTACATATTCACAGGCGGCAGAGTATCAAAAGGCCATCAGCTATTTCAAACTGATCATAAACCAGTATCCGGAGTCTGAACTGATTCGGGAGGCGCAGTTCCAATTAGCTGCCACTTATTTCAACTCGGGGGATTTCGTCAACGCCATAAGGGAATACGACAAATTCAGATCACTATATCCAGACGATAATCAGGCGCAGGCGGCACGGGAACAGATAGAGCTCTCATACTATATGCTGGGTCAGGAGAATCCCGAGGCAATCGATGTCCTTATAAGCGAGTACCCCACATCGGAATATGCCGCAGAGGCACAATGGACCAAAGCGGGAACCGCCTTTAACGACGAAGATTTCGCCAGGGCAATTATTGAGTTCAGAAAATTAGTTACGAACTTCCCCGAGAGCCCACATGCTGAAGATGCTCAGTACTACATAATCCTGTCATACGCCAAGTTGAAACAACCCCTGAAGCAACTGGAGGAGATCGAAAAGTTTATAAGATACTTTCCCGAGAGTGACAAGGTGCCTTCTGTCCTTAATATCATGGGGGTAGTTTATTACAACAGCGGAAGATACGAAGACGCCATAAAGACATTCAGGAGAGTATTGAATGAATATCCCGATGGAGAGGAATACAACAAGGCGGGGCGATATATGGCAAAGACCTATCGAGCTATGGGGGAAGAGGAGAAGGCAAACGAGTATATCTCAAAGTTTGGAGAATGAGTGGACACTTCTGCGACTAAAGCTTTTATAATACCTGGATTTTAGTAGGGAGGAAACATGCTACCTGGGACAACTTTTGTGGGATTGCTCCGTTCGCCGTGGATAATCGTATTACTTTTAACAGCGGCAATCTTGGTGGTCGTGGCAATTGAGAGATTCTCCAATCTGCGAAAGATCCGCTTTGACGAGGCAAAGGTACTTCGGGAGATAGAGAGGAAGCTTGAAAGTAAAGATATAGAATCCGCAATAAGGGTGTGCGAGAACGATAATTCCCCCCTCACAAGGGTTTTGCGCGGGGGCCTTCAGGTGGCAAGCCTTTCCAGAGATGATATCTACGATGCTCTTGAGAAGACACAAATGAGGGAGAGGGGAATAATGGAGACCAGAATAGGAGTGCTGTCAACAATTGCCTTTATTGCCCCCCTCCTTGGGCTCCTTGGAACAGTTGTGGGTATCATACAGGCATTCTCTGGTATGGCAAGTGCCGGTGGCACCGACCCGACGGCGATGATGTCGGGTGTTGCGGTTGCACTTCTTACCACCGCCCTCGGTATAATAATTGCCGTCCCTTCGGCAATATTATTCAGTATATTCTCGGGCAGGGTTGATTCAATAATGCAGAGAATAGAGATAGCTTCAAAGGAACTTATGGTGATGTTGAGCAAGATGGGGAAGAAGTAATATATGTTACTCGGTATACCCATATTTGAACTACTCACAAACCCCATAATAATGGTACTCATCCTGGTGTCAATCGTTTCGTTCGGGGCCATACTCGATAGGCTTTTCATTTTAAGGGGGTTGAGATTTGACTATGCGGGATTTCTGGGTAAGATAAGGGCATTTTTGACACTTGGGGACAAAGAGGGTGCCCTCAAATATGTCGATACGATAGATCATCCCTTTGCGAGGGTATGTAAAGCGGGGCTTGGAAACTGTGCCCTTCGCAGAGATGCACTGTACAACACCCTCGATAATAGTATCGAAGACGAAAATAAAAAACTTGAAAATCATGTGGGTATGTTGTCCACCATTGCGTATATATCCCCGCTACTTGGGCTCCTCGGCACAGTCATAGGAATAATCAGGGCATTTTCCGCCATGGCACTCGCGGGCGGAGGTACACCGACGGTGATGATGCTTGGCATCGCGGTTGCGCTGCTCACGACAGCCATAGGTATAATTATTGCGGTTCCAGCGGCAATTATGTACGGTTTCTTATCGGGGTATGTTGATGCGAATAAAGATAATCTTGTCATTGGTTCAAGAGACCTCGTACTTATACTCTCCGAAGAGAATATAATGGACAGAACACCCGTAAGGGTGAGAAGGACAAAAAGGGGTACCAACTGGGAAGAAGGGACATCATCTGCTATGGACGCGATGATGCCCGGTATAAATGTGGCCATGCTTCTCATTCTCTTCTTTATGATGTTTGCTCCGTTGATGTATCAGTCGAACATCTCAGTATCAACCCCCGCACTTGCGAGCGCACAGATACCACAGGAGAGACAGAAGAGGACCGAGGTAAAACTCAATGTGTATATTGCAAAGGATGGAACTGTCTTTATAAATGAAGAACCTTTCGGTAAGACAGACAATCCGGAGGACAGGAAGAGACAGAATGATATAATGCACCAGCTGCTCCTGCGGAGTACGATGAGAATGGTTTTGCTCTCTGCGCATTCTACAGTATATCATAAGGATGTGGTGAATATGATAGATAGGGCGAAACAGGCGGGGGCGGTGAAAATCGCCCTCTTGAAGCGAAAGGAAAAACGAGGATAGTTGTGCAAGAAACCAGGTTAGCAGCCTATGAAGGTAAAAAAGGCAAGCATAAATGTGGCACCGCTGTGTGATATATCTTTCACGATACTCATTACACTTATGGTGACCGTTCCCGTCATATCTATGACGGGTAGTCTGAAGGTGATGCTCCCTCCCGCATATACCGTTGAGGAGAGAGAGAAAGAGGCAATATCGATAACCATAACCGCCGACCAGAGGATAGAGATCTCCTGGCCGGATAACCCCCGGGGGACCGAGACCAACTGGGATGAGTATGTGGAGTTGTTGAAAGATGTGGTAGACGATAATCCGGGTCTACCAGTTCTGATAAGAGCCGATGGATATGTATATCATGGGACGGTACTTTCGGTAATACAGGTTGCAAAGACCCTCGGGGTAGAGGATATAGCAATAGCAACTACCCAGAAGGGACAGCAGGGGTGATATTCTATGGATGTAAGGCTTACAAAATTTCTTCTCGTGTCCTGTATCATTCATTTCAGCCTGATTCTCTTTGTGAGAGTTGAGTCGGTGGTCCGGGAACCGGGAACGCGGCTTGTCAGGATAGATTTCATCGAAGAAAAAGAAGAGAAAGAGAAAAAAAAAGAAAAGAAGAAAAAAATGAGGGAGCAACCGAGGCCGATAGAACAGGCAGAGCCCACCAAGAGTCTTGCGGATGCCCTGCGGAACAGATTCAAGTCCCGAAAGATAAATCCCGAGTTGGAGACTGAATTGGAGAAACTGGATATAGTGAGACCCATGGAGGTTGCCCCATCCGATGCAAAAATTGACATCGGCAAGATTCAGGAGTTGGCAAAGATGCAGGCAGCCATCGACCTTAATTCTTACGAACCACTCTATGCGAGTGGTGAGGTGGAGCTTGTGCGCGTGGGTACAGAGGGCAAATCGATAGAGGAAATACTTGAAGAACCCACAATTGCCCTTCCGAGAACTAAAGAAGAACTCAATGCGAGGGTAGGACTTTTTACTTCTCCCGGCAGCGGCGGCAAGACCATAGAACTCGAGAAGGTTGATATCTCCGAGTTGAAGAAATCTGCGGAGGCCGCGGGTTTCAAGAAGAAACAGGTTGCAGTGGAGATGGAGAGTATGCCCGGGAAGAAAGCACCGGAGACAGAGGTGGAGATAGCTGGAGCCCTTGCCGAGAGAAAATTGATTGAAAAACCACTTCCAACTTATCCCGATTGGGCACTTCAAAGGGGACTATCTGCTGTGGTGACTGTGAAGATCACGGTTGGACCAGATGGTAAACCACTGCCGGAAATGTTGATTCTCCACACCACGGGATACGGGGAGTGGGATAAGTTGGTTACGCGGACACTCGCAAAATGGAGGTGGGAATCCTGTCCCATTACCCATGTTGGGCGAATCACATTCAGGTTTATACTGGGAGTATAGTTGATAATAGAATGCAAAAATTAAATATCAAAATGCAAAATTATCCGCAGGTCACAGACTCGTATGAGATCCGTATGGACAAATCAAAATTCAAAAAGAAAGACCACCCCGTAAAGTCGCTTCGCGCCAACGGGGCAAGCAGACTACATAAAACTGATAACTGATTACCGATAACCAAGACTTCGTGACTTAGTGCCCTTGTGGTGGGACTTTTAATTTAGAGGATGGGAATATGAAGAAAAAAGATATATTTTTAGTGGGCTGTTTGATTACAGTATTTTCTGTATTATGTCTGTCTGCCCAGGAGGGTGAGCAGGTCGAGCAGGTCGAGGAGGAAATACGGGGGATATACAAGGGGATTATCAAGGAGAAGAAACCCCATATTGAACTTGATTTTGATCCATATAAGGCGATAATCCCATATGTTGGAAAAGAAGAGTATATATACGACAATCAACTTCTCTCCAATTCTGAGCTCAAGTCCAGCCCACTCCCGGTGCTTGCCTCGGACCAGATAGTGAAACCCTGGCTCAAGACAATTGTCAGAGGATACATCGTCTTGTTTAACCCACTTTACGGGTACGATGTAAAAAAATGGAAAATTAGCATAACAGATGAAAAGGGGTCGGAATTCAAGACATTTGGAGGAGAGGGTGCTCCCACGCGGACTATATACTGGGATGGAAGAAGTAATGAGGGAGAAATGATGAATCCCGGTATCGTTTATATGTATAGCGCAGAGGCGTATGACAAGCTCGGAAATATCTCAAGGGTGGTTGGCAGAGAGATCACGGTGAAGGGTATTTTGTACAAGAAGGCGGGAGAGTGGGTAATATTACTCAACGGTAATAAAATATTCAATGAGAGCTCTGACAGGATAATTGAGGATGGGACCTCACTCCTTGAAGAAGCCGCAGATATTGTGAGAGAGAATTTTAAGACGAGACTTGCCATAGAGGTATACTCAAAGAACGAGGCACTGTCCAGCAGGAGATCGAGGGTTCTCGGGAAGTGGTTTATCGAGAGGCTTGTAGTTCCAAGATATTCGGTGATAAATGTAGCGGGATACGAAGATGCAGTATATAAGAGTTCTTATATTAAGATAGTCTTTTAGGGGTTTTTCCCTCCCGGGGAGGATGGTGTGTCAAACGGAAAGAAGCTGTGCAAAGAAATGGGACCCGAAGATACTACCTATAAGTCCCAATATTACTAGAAGCAGGATTATTAATTTTCCCCCGTCCTGTGCCTTTAAGCTGCCGAGAAGTATGGGCTCCTTTGAAAGGTAGGCAGATGCGGCATACAATTCTTCTCCGATGATGGTGTAATCGCATGCGGTGACGAAGAAAGGTAACTGCGTTACCGAATCCGTACCCGCTATCTGAACCGCCCCCGTCATATTCCCCGTCTCTGCCAGAAGAAGTGACTCCGCCCAGAACATGCCCAGAAAGAGGTTGGTTGCCGGTTTCTCCCTTATCATTATACCATTGACGGCGGCGGCATATGCAAACTGACTCTGTGTGACGAAGAATATGTTGTCCTCATTGTATGAGTCGGGCCTTCCCGCCTCCATGTAACCCTCCTTTACGACCTGTCTCGTAACCATATATACGATCGGGTCTCTATTGGGAACTATGAGGGGTGTATCGTACTCTGCCACTTTCTTGGCGACCCTCTGGAGGATATTTATCGATGCGATGGTAGCCACATCGGACATAGATGAAAGCCCCGGCACATACAGAACAGGTCTGCCCATTTCGGTTGCCCTGCCAACTGCTTCGTCGAGCGCGTCGAGCCCCGTTATCTTTCTCACAAACAGTCCCTTGCCCCTCCTGGCGGTGGTTACAAAGTATAGCAGAATTATCATGAAAGTTACAACCGCTACGAGGGTATTTACCTTGCCCCTATTGAACCACTGATATGATGCAATCGTTGGAGGGGATACCTGAGTAAAATCGGTGTACTCAAAATTTTTTGTGCGACCTCTGACACGATAATAATATTTCCTTCCATTTTCTATATCATCGAGGTCCCTGAATTTAAATATTCCCCTTCCGACATAGCCAACCATGGCGAATCCCGTATCCCGTGCTTCGCTTCTCCATATCTCGTAACCACTGAGCAGGGAATCCTCTGCCGAGGGCGCCCATTCGACCGTTATACTTCCCCCGGCATCATTTGGGGTATCATTTGTCCGTATCTTCTGGGGAGGTGAAATCGATATGAGCAGACTCAATATATATATCATATGTTGATATTATAGCATACTTTTATACAAATGTCAAGGAAAAAATTGGACACACCTGCCTGTCCATACGGATCCGTAGGGACCGGTAGGCAGGGATAAACGCGGATTGCCCATGATTTCTTTATTATTGTAGTCGTCAGAAGTAATGTCATTGCGAGGGATGTCATTGTGAGGAATGTCATTGCGAGGAATGTCATTGCGAGGCGAAGCCGAAGCAACCTCCGAAGCAACCCCCGAAGCAACCCCCACCTGACACATACTCGAGACTATGTCTTGCTATATATTTTCCTGTGCGATCAAGAAAAGAGTCTGGTCGGTCACCCTTCAGGGTGACGAATATCGGCACTTCACAGAGTGCCCCACTAATTACTCGGGCGCTTTTGGTCGGTTAATCTTTCGGGGTGCGGCTGGTTCCCTTCCTTTTTAGCCCTTAATGTGAACATCAAAGGTATCTTATTTCTGTAATCGGGCAAATACCACCAGCCATTTTCATCACAATTCATAGCGGGAAAATGTTTATAAAATAATCTATCAAATTCATGTATAAATTGTATCCGCAAACCAGTTTTAATTAGCGAATTTATTACATCGCTCATTGACCACTGCCATTCATAGGATGGATTTTTGGAAATATAGTTTTCATCTGAATAATCTGGAGAATCATCGTCCCATTTCGTGGGTTTTTTGTTGTGAAAATAAGGGTAGAGGATATCCAATTTCCCCTTTTTGGTATGCTCGAGTGTATTCTTTATGGGATGTCCATCCATTATATAAAATATGCCATTTGGTTTTAAAAAATGGTAGATTATCTCAGCCCATTTTTCTAAGTCTTTTAACCAACAGAGAACACCCTGTGATGTGTATACTATGTCAAATTGTTTATCCAGATTATCTTTTAGGTCGTAAATATTACAGCATATAAATCTCGCGTTAATGTTCAATTCTTCTTTCAATTGATTGGCGTATTCAATTGATTTCTCCGAAAAATCTACACCCGTTACGATAGCTCCTTCTCTTGCGAAAGATAAAGTATCCAATCCAAAATGACATTGAAGGTGAAGCAGTGCTCTTCCCCTTACATCGCCGATTTCACTTAACTGAATTTGATCGAGGGTGGACGCGCCTTTTTTAAATTTATCGACCCCATAAGACCTTATGTGTACATCGGTGAGTTCGTTCCACAATTTTTTGTTCGACTCCTCGAATTTATTCATAACCTCCAATTCCTATAATCAGTCATCACCCACTTCCTTTATCCAATCTAATGGTCTAACTATTCGAACAAAATCTTTCTTAGTTACATAAGTTTTATTTTTCAGCTTGACCTCATGGTTAATTAGCTAACACAACAAGTATTATTCATTTTTTAACCTTTCAATTTCCTTCCTAATTTCTTCAATTATCTCGGGATTATAGATAATTTTCTTTTTTCCCTCTTTTACTGAAATGATATAGAATACTCTACCCCCATATTTGGCGGTAAATTTCTCGTGTGTCTTTTGCTGAAATTTCAACTCATTTATTATTTGTGTAATGTAGGCGTATCCCGCTGGTTTAATTTGAAGCCCGATATATTTATCCTTTATCTTGATGAAGAAATCTATGTTGTATCCTCTATCCCATTTATCTGGAGCAGGCTCTACTTTAACACCCAATGCCTGTTCCAATTGCCCATAAATGGTCTGTATCTCGGATTGATACCCATCGTAGGTTCTATTCAAAACAAGATTATAAACATAATCTATACATTCTTCTTCGGTGATAGATTCTATTTCGGACTGAATAACCTCAGATAGTTTAATATAAAGTTTTCTACCTATTTCTGTCAAATATCCTTTTGAAATCCTAATTCCATTTCGTTTCTTTTGTTTTGCGTTCTTAAAATAGTATCTTTCCCATTCTTCAAATGATCGCGGAGAACATTGACGAATTAGGTGGGAAGTTGGGCCAACACTAAATGCTTTATTGAGTCCCCAACGGTTCATTGCATCATTTAACAACCTTTCTCTTTTGAACTTCAGATTTCGACCTTCTACTCCTTTTATCCATTCTTTTGGCATTATCTTACCCCCCTCATTGACAAAAATTTTGACTTATATTTGTAATCAAGTATGGTATCAACATTAGCTAGACCATTTTTAATCAAATGGGCATTTAAAAAAGTTTTGTTTTTCAGATAAAGATAGCAAAGTAAGTTATTTTCATTGTCGTATTTTATGGTGTCGAACTTCAGGAATACCTTCTGTCCTCGGGTTTTTTCTCTTAAAAATCGAATGGCCTCTCCATTTTTTTCTGGTCTTCTCTTTTACTCCCAATAACTTAATTCTTAGTCCATTGTTTAAAATTAATATCTCAGGAGAGATTATTTCTTTTAACCGTATAATATGTTTCTCTTTCGGAATGAGAATTATCTATTTTTGAACCAAACCTCAATTTTCTGGGATCTACTTTCTTATCAAATTTTAAAGGATCCTTAAAAATGTAAGGCAGCTTTTTAATTTCATCGTCAAAATCTATTCTCGGCTTTTCTTGTTTAATTATCTCAAAAATTGTATTCTGAAAAATAAGGTTATGCTTTAAACCAATTTTTTCTTCTATGATTGGTAAAAAATCTTCGTTTATTTCGTAGCCAATAGAGCTTCTACTTAAATTTTTTGCAGCCAAAGATGTTGTGCCACTTCCAAGAAAAGGGTCAAGAATAGTATCACCAACAAAGCTAAACATTTTAATGAGACGTCTTGGTAGTTCTTCGGGAAACATTGCAAGATGTTTATCCTGCTTTTCACCGGGGAAATTCCAGTGCCCCGTGAAGTATTGGTTCCATTCTTCCCGTGATAACTTCGATCGCTCTTTTATCTCTTTTGAACCCTTTGGTGGTTTTCCGTGTTTTTTGAAAATCAGTATAAATTCGTAATCCAATTTGAGGATTCCACTTCTCGGATAAGGGAAGGAACCCATTACCGTTGCACCGCCAGTTGTATGACAAGTAGTCACCTTCTGCCAGATAATAGCACCCATATAGTCAAAACCCACACTTTCGCAAAACTTGATTATCTCTGTTCTAATCGGAATAACTTTATACCTACCATAATAAACAGAACGGGCAAATTGGTCGCCAATGTTAATACACATTCGACAACCTTTATGGAGAACCCTGTGGCATTCATTCCAAACCAAATTAAGATTGTTTATATACTTTTCATAAGTGTCATTGAAACCTATCTGCTTCCCGTTTCCGTAATCTTTTAGTTGCCAATAGGGGGGTGAGGTGATAACGAGATGAGCGGATTCGTCTGGAACTTCTTTCATCCATCTCGAGTCACCGATGATTATTTTATGTGTTGTTTTCATACAAATAACCTTATCTTCCGACTTAACAAATTTGGTAGATATCCAGCACTTTCCTTCTGGATTCCACCCGTGTCCATTTACCCTCTTGGGATTTTCAATATAAACTGAGTTATATGGTGATAAGAGTGCAATCTTTCCTGATTGACTAATAACCATTCAATTGCGTCTTATTTCACTAACCTCTAATACTATAATATAACAAAATTTGGGAAAAGTCAAGGAAAAAGTTTGTGGGGAGAAGGAAACCAGAGGAAGCGATTTAAATCGATGCGATCACTTTCATCAAAGATTATGCCTTCCTTTTTTAGGAGTTTCTTTTGAAGTTCATATCCGTGCCCGGGTTTTAATGATATGCAACCCTTGCCGTTCACCACCCGGTGCCAGGGAAGATTTTCTTTACGGGAAGATGAGTGTAGAATATAGGCGACCTGCCGAGCCGCCCGGGGATTGCCGGCGTAATCCGCAATCTCCCCGTAGGTGGCTATTTTGCCTCGCGGTATGCTTCTTATTGTTTCTATCACACTTTGATAAAAAGGGTTTTTCATATTTAGAACTATTCCCCAACTTGAACTCACTCACCCAAGAAATTTATTCGGTTTTCAAGTTGTGGACTTACCTTGGTGTGAGACTGGATATAGCCCGTTAGGAGGTCGGTTGTGGTAAGGGTAGTGTTCTGCTTTTGAATATCTTTCCCCGTGAAGATATAATGTCCATCCCCTCCTATTGCCGTCCAGCTGTTTGTCAGTACCGTGTAGGTGGCAGATGTATCGAGAGAATTCCATGAGCCATTTTGGTAAACCTCGATGCCTGTGACTCTTGACCCGACATTGATTACTTCAGTGACATCTCGACCCGCATATATTGCACAGAATGGGGCTTGAGTTGTATCAATAGTTATCCTCACGCCACCGACCTGTAGAAATCCACCATCAGAGGCTCGACATGTATCTGGGCATCCATCATCTTTAACTCTCAGAACTGACGCCGATATTTCAAACACCCGTTTCAGATCGGCACCGGTTAATTGGACCATATAGACTTCATTTCGGAACGGAAGTATTTCATTCACCGTTGAGAAGGTAATCGTGCCGGCGGGATAAATTCGGTCGCCGCGAATCGACCCGCCGTTAACTAAAGCAACATCTGCATCTGTAAACCAGTTGAGCCACGAATCAGCTATCATGTTGCCGAGGTTCGTTTCACGGCTGCGAACCACATCACTGTGCGCATCCAGATCGACAGTTGATTCGCCGATGACCGCACCGAGACTGTCATCGTACACCTTAAGGTATTGTGCCATGAGACCTCGTATCTCGGGGTCATAACCGACAGTTGAATCGAGCAAAACCGTTTGCCAAGTTGGGTTTTGGAGCTTGCCTTTGCTGTAAGTGAAATTCAGAACGCCCAGATATTTCGCTCGTGAGCCATCTTGAACAATTATCGTATTTCCAACGGTTTCATAGACATATTCGTGGTCATGACCGCCGACGATTATGTCAATGTCATCAACACCCCGAGCAAGTTCTCTGTCAAAGTTTAATCCGATGTGTGTAACGCCGATGAGGATGTCACATTCCTCCTTCTTTAGTTCGTTGACGACATTGCGGGCGACTTTGACGATGCTCTGGTCAACTGTTACACCACCGCCTGGTGCATTGCATACCTTCAGAAACTCGGGTGTCATCATGCCGAAAATGCCGACCTTCAAGCCGGCGACCTCTTTTATTACATAGGGGTGAATCCTACTCGCAAGCTCTTGGTCATCGATGATTAGATTTGCCGATACTATATCGAAATTTGAGTAACTGATGGCATTCTTGTAAACCCCGACACCTCTGTCGAACTCGTGATTTCCCGGTGCAACGACATCATAACCCGCCATACTCATGCCCCGAATTTCTGGTTCTCCTTCGAGAAGTGAAAAGAGAGGTCCCATCAAGTCATCGCCGGATGAGAGGAGTAGTGAGCCGTCGACTTCAGAACTGATTTTTTTTGAAGCCGAGGCAATTCTTTCGATGCCCCCGACTGTGAGGGTATCACCTTTTATGACAACTGTATAGGGCGCGACGCAACTCTGAAGGTCTGCGGTGGTCATAATGGCAATTTCGACAGGATGGTCCACAGCATTCCCATAACACCAGGCGTGGGGGAATATGCATCCGACAAGGGCAATGTATGTAATAAGGAAGAGTTTTTTAGACATGTCGTTCTCCTTGTTGAATTAAGTAAGAATTTTTAAAGATTTCACAGAATGCTCTGTTCAGTGAAAGTAGATGCTAAGATTTATCCTGCTTGCCCCGTAGCGGTAGCGTACGGGGCTTGCCCTGTGAAATGCGACTCGTCCTGTGGAGTGAGCAAACTACTCCATGGGAAGCATATTTCATCAGGTGCCTGTCCCGTAGCGTACGAGGTGAAATGCGACTTGCCCTGTAGAAGCAGAGCTATTCAACAGGGAGCATATTTCATCGGGACTCTAAGACCCTACGACGCTATGACTCAATGAGGCTGTAAATTTAAAATTAAAGACCCGACCCCATCACTCCTCATATTATAACATGCTCTTTTAGAGATGTCAAGGGAAAAGTTAGGGAGTAAAAGAAGGCTGGAAGAACCCGGGAGTTATTTCCTAAGCCGAACTTGTTATATTTTGATAAAGAAATTTCGTGTTGGGATAGGCAAATACGCAGCCCATAGGCATCCCTTAAATGTACCAGACAGATTGTATTCCTCAGAGTGAGGGTAAGGTCCACTGTAAGCATCGATATTTACAGTCACTTTTGCGAAGTTAACGCCAGGGAAATTTTGAAAATCTTCTATAGTAGATGTCAGATCTATGTCTATTATGGTATCTCTCACATATAGAATTGTATCATTATCAGGTAAAATGATGATAGTATCCCCAGTAGATAGTGGATTAATATA
>JGI24025J20009_10000588_pt1 | contig 28101 bp, 24 predicted proteins | sample Cruoilmetagenom3_FD_20009 | JGI IMG/M metagenome (IMG submission 20009) | reverse complement strand
AGCTGCCGCCGCCGGTCAGCACGGCATTGGCGGGGAGACCCACAGCGGNGCGCTCCGGGAACAAAGCGCCAATTTCGGTCACGGCGTCNGCGTCGTGCGGGGAGCCATAGGTCGGCACCACGACTACATCGTTGCAGATGACGAAATTCATATAGCTGGCGGGCTCAACGTCATCAGCCTCGCCAATGAGGCCGGGCGAAGGCACATCGCGCACGCTCATGCCGAAACCGGCAGCGCGGGCGCGGGCATCGGCATAGACCGCAGCATTGGGATCGTCCGTGCCGCTGGCGCGCGGGATCGCAATGGTGCCGGGCGCTATCATCCGTGCAAGATTGTCGACATGGCCATCGGTATGGTCGCCCTTCAGGCCATCACCCAGCCACAAGATGCGCTCGAAGCCGAGATCGCGCCGGAGGTTCGCTGCGATGTCCGCGCGCGAAAGTAAGGGATTGCGATTGGGATTGAGCAGGCACTGCTCGGTCGTCACCACCAAGCCGTGGCCGTCGCTCTCGATAGCGCCGCCTTCGAGAATCCAGTCCGCTCGCGCATAGGGCAAGCCTCCTGCCGCCGCGAGCGACGGCCCCGTCTCCTGATCACCTTCCAGCAGATATTTCCCGCCCCAGCCATTGAAGCCAAAGCCCTGTGCGCGGCGAGCGCCATCGGGGCCGAGCAGCGTCAGAGGCCCGGTATCGCGCAGCCATATGTCGCCATAGGTGTGCTGCTCGATCTGCACCGCGCCAGATACAAGTGCGCGCGCCGCAGCCTCCGCCGCATCATCGCGCACCACCAACCGCACCTGTTGGCCCGTCTCGGCCACAGCATTGGCGAATGCGGCCATCTGCGCCTGCGCGGGGGCGAGATCGTCTTCCCACAAATCAGCGTGCGCCGGAAAGCCGATCCATATCCAGTCCTGCTTTGCCCATTCAGCGGGCATGCGGAAACTCACGGTGTCAGCAGCCTGCGTTGTCATCCGAGGCGCAGCTTTCGTCCCGAATGGCGCGAAACTCGTCGCCTTCGTTCCAATTGGGCCATTCGCCGCCATCACCCACAGCGCGCGCGAGGCGGAAATAGAGGTTCAAATCCTGCATCACGCCGCCCCAGTCCCAGTCTTCCGAATATTCATCGCTGGCCGCGTGATAGTGATTGGTGTTGTAATCCTGATAGGCCGCTTCACCGGCCTCAGCGCCGCCCTCTGCCAAAGTCTGGCCCGACTTCACATAGAACATCGGCACGCCGCGCTTGGCGAGGCTGAAATGGTCCGAGCGGTAATAGCGTCCGGCCTGCGGAGCGGCATCGGGGGTAGCGGTGCGGCCCTGTGCTTCCAGCGCATCGGCCAGATAGCCATCCAACTCGCTCTTGCCGCCACCGATCACGGTTACATCCTGCGCTTCGCCGAGCACATAAAGCGCGTCGATATTCACGCCGCCCACCGTGCGGTCGAGCGGGAAGACCGGGTTCGCGCCGTAATATTCAGAGCCGAGCAGGCCCGATTCTTCCGCTGTTACCGCAAGGAAAACCTGTGTGCGCGCAGTCGGCCCGGCTTCAGCATGGGCTGCGGCGAGTGTGACCAGCGCAGCGGCACCGGTCGCATTGTCGACCGCGCCATTGCAAATCTGATCCTCATCACCTTCCGCGCCGCAGCGACCCAGATGGTCCCAATGCGCCGTGTGCAGCACATATTCGGTCGGCGCCTGATTGCCCGGCAATACGCCGATGACATTGTTCGAGGTGAAGCGGCGGATCGAATTGTCGAAACTGGTCGAAACGGTCTGCGACAAAGGCACCGCCGCAAAACCGGGCTGGCTGGCAGCTTCGATCAGCTCGGCAAGGTCCAACCCTTCGGCGGCCATAACCCGCTCTGCCGCTGCCATCGTCATCCAGCCATTCATCGCCGTGTTGTTCATGCCGCCATCGCCGGTGTCGGCATAGGCCTGCGCGCCGGTCCACCCGCCTTCGACGACGTTCCAGCCATAGCTGGCGGCGAAATCTTCATGAATGACAATCGCCGCCGTTGCACCCTGCCGTGCGGCTTCTTCGAACTTGTAGCGCCAGCGCCCGTAATAGGTCATCGCGCGCCCGTTAAACGGGCCTTCCAGCCCTTCCTCGGTATAATCCGGGTCGTTGACCAGGATGAGCGCGGTCTTGCCCTCCATGTCGAGGCCTTCGTAATCGTTCCAACCGCGTTCCGGCGCGTTGACGCCGTAGCCGACGAAGACCAGCTCGCTATCGGTGATTTCGGTGCGCTCGACCTGCGGATAGCTGACGCCGACCCATTCGCTGCCATGCTCGAATTGCAGATCGCCGACTGTCAGCGGCGCGAAATTGCTCGCGGTAATTTCGATCAGCGGCACTTCCTGCAGCCAGCTGCCTGCATTGCCCGGCTGCAAGCCAGCGGCTTCGAACTGCTCGATCAGATATTCGACCGTGCGCTGCCCGCCGGGCGTGCCCGGTTCGCGTCCCTCGAACGCATCGGAAGAGAGCGTGCGCGTGACCTCCTGCATGGTTTCGAGCGAGATCTGCGGTTCGGTCTCCTGCACTTCGGTAGTGCAGGCAGCGAGTGTGAGGAGTGCGACGGGGGTAAGAAAACGGAGCATGAATGGCGTCCCCAACAAGACGAATGGCGTTGCGCATCATGTGGCACCACGCGCGGCGCGACACAAGCGCACTTGCGAGGCGCGCGGCCTGCGGGCAGGAGCAATATGTATGTCACCCGACTGGTCATCAGCTTTGGAGCGCGCGCGGGCGCATTCGCCGTTTCTGTCCCTAGCGCTGGATCGGCGGCCTGAGATCGCGGCGATGCTGGCCGAAGGGCGCGGTGACGATGCGCTGGCGGCGGCCAAGGCGGATGGCGCAGGCATTGATGATACCGGGCTGGCGTTGCGGCGCGAGCGCCTGTCGCTCGCGCTTGTGCTGGGCGTGGGCGATCTGGCGGGCGCCTTCCCGCTGGCGCTGGTCATGAAAGAGCTGAGCGCGTTCGCCGACCGGGCGCTTGATGCTGCCATGCTGGCNTCGGTCCGTCGCCGCGTTCCTGAAGGCGGNACAAGTGGCTTTTTTGGTCTCGCTTTGGGCAAACAAGGTGCGGGCGAGCTCAACTATTCCTCCGACATTGACCCGATCCTGCTGTTCGATCCCGAACGATTGGCGCGGCGTGAGCGGGATGAGCCAGGAGAAGCGGCGCAGCGTTATGCCCGGCAAGTGGTGGAGATGCTCTCCAAACCAACCGGCGAAGGCTATGTCCTGCGGGTCGATCTGCGGCTGCGTCCGGCGAGCGAAGTCAGTCCGCTCGCTATTCCGGTGGGCGGCGCAATCTCGCATTATGAAAGCTCTGCGCTGGCGTGGGAGCGCGCTGCCTATATCCGCGCCCGTGCAGCATCGGGCGATATTGCGGCGGGTGAGGCGTTCCTTGATGATATCCGCCCGTTTGTCTGGCGCAGGAGCCTTGATTTCACCGCTATCGAGGAAATTCGCCGCCTCACCGCGCGTATTCGCTCGGCGTATAAAGGCCCACTGGAGCCGGGACCGGGCTTCGATGTGAAGAAGGGGCGCGGCGGCATTCGGGAGGTGGAATTCTACGCCCAGACGCACCAGCTGATCTATGGTGGGCGCAATCCGGAATTGCGCTGCCGCGGCACGCGCGACGCGCTTGATGCGCTGGCCGAGGCTGAGGTGATCGCGGCAGAGGATGCCCGCGTGCTGGGCGAAAGCTATGATCGGTTGCGGGTGATCGAACACCGGCTGCAAATGGTGGGAGACCGGCAGACGCATGAATTGCCCGCCAGCATAGAGGCAATCGACAATGTCGCTCAGCTTGAAGGGCTGACCGGCGGCGCGGCGTTGATTGCGGAATTGCACGATGTCTGCGGCGCGGTGGCGGCGCGCTATGACGACCTTCTCGGCGAGGATGACAGCGCGCCGGTGCAGGTCGATGTGCCTGACAGCTTCCGCGAACGGTTCGATGGGCGGGTGGAGCATTGGCGCGGCACGATCCGCGCCTTGCGCTCGACCGAAGCGCGCAAGGCATTTGGCGCGATCAGCCCCGATCTGTTGCAGGCGCTGTCCGATGCGCCGGATAGCGACAAAGCGCTGGCGCGGTGGGAGACATTTCTCTCCCGCTTGCCGAGTGCCATCAATCTGTTCCGCCTGTTCGAGGAGCGCCCCGGCCTGCTCGAACGCGTTTTGCGCGTGTTGACGCTGGCCCAGCCCTTGGCGGATGAGCTGGCGCGCAAGCCTGAATTGCTCGATCCGCTGATCGACACTGCTGCGCTCGACCTGCCCGGAGATATTCCCGAGCTGATTGCCCGCATGGCCCAAAGCGAGGACCGCGATTACGAGGCGCAGCTTGACCGGCTGCGGCAAGTCGTCGGCGAAGAGCGGTTTTCGCTTGGCGTGCAGATGATTGAATGTCGGCAGGATCCGCTCGACATCGCCGAGGGGCTATGCCGCGTCGCGGAAGCCGCCGTGGCCACGGGCGCCGGGATTGCAACGCGCGAATTTCGTCAGAAACACGGGGTGATGGGTGACGAGGAACTCGTTGTGCTGGGGCTCGGGCGGCTCGGTGGCGGGGCGCTGACCCATGCGTCCGACCTCGACATTGTCTACCTGTTCACCGGTGCGATTGGCGGGGAATCGGACGGGCCGCGCCCGCTTTCCCCCACTCTGTATTTCAACCGTCTGGCGACACGGGTGTCGGCGGCGCTCAGCGTGCCGACTGCCGAAGGCGCGCTGTATGAAATCGACACACGGCTGCGCCCGCAAGGCAAGCAGGGACCCCTCGCAGTAAGTTTCGAAGCATTTGAACGCTATCAGCGCGGAAATGCCTGGACGTGGGAGCATATGGCACTGGCCCGCGCGCGTCCGCTGTTTGGCTCTGTGCAGGCCAGGGCGAAGCTGGCGAGTATTGTGCGGGACGTGCTGTGCCAGAAACGCGATCCCGACAAGCTGCACGCGGATGTGCTGAAAATGCGTGCCGATGTGCTCGCGGCCAAGAAGCCGCAGGGTCCGCTCGACGTAAAGCTGCTGCGCGGCGGGCTGGTCGATTCCGAATTTCTGATCCACTATCTGCAATTGCGCGAAGGCATTGCGCTTGATCCGGCGCTGGAGAAAGCCATTGCGCAGCTCGCTGATGCGGGGCTTTTGCCGCCCGAGCATGTCGAGCGGCACCTCACGCTCACCCGCTTCCTCGTTGCTGAACGATTGTTCGCCCCTGATGGTAGCGAACCGTCAGAGGCGGCGCGCGATGTCTTGGCCAAGGCTTGCGGTCACCCCAGCTATTCGGACCTGTTGCAATCGCTGGTCGAAGCGAGGCAGGGCATAGCGGAGCAATGGCACGCCCATTTTGATCAAGAACTGGAGATAAAATGATGACAGATCGTCCTGACGCTGGAGACAAAATGCCCGATGTGGCGATGGAAACGCCCGATGGCGGCAGCGTGAAGCCGTCTGATTTCAAAGGGCAGAAGCTGGTCATGTTCTTTTATCCCAAGGACGACACCCCCGGCTGCACGACCGAGAACAAGGACTTCACCGCAATGAAGGCTGATTTCGACGCCGCAGGAACCGCGCTGCTCGGCGTGAGCAAGGATCCGCCTGCCAAGCATGCGAAATTCATCGCCAAGCACGATCTCGCCGCTCCGCTGGCATCGGATAAGGCCGCCGATTCGGGCGAGGATGGCATTGCCGAAGCGCTCGGCATTTGGGTTGAGAAGAATATGTATGGCCGCAAATATATGGGCATGGAGCGCAGCACATTTCTGGTCGATGCCGATGGCACAATCGCACAGGTCTGGCGCAAGGTGAAAGTGAAAGGCCATGTTGAAGAAGTGCTGGCCGCGGCCAAGGCGCTTTGAGAAACGCTCAATCCATTTGAGGCCCCGTTGAAGACCGACCTGTCGCCCATCGATGTTTCGCAGGCCATCCGCGCAGCTCTGCTCACCGGCGACAAACGCGCCAAGGTGATGCGGACGCGCGCGCTGGTGCGCAGCTGGCGGCGTGGCGAATTGGCGAGCGCATTCACCGTGGGCATGCCCGATGCGCCGAGCTGGCCCGAGCGATTGCAGGTGCTCCCGCCAGCGCGAATGCCCCGGCGCGGTAAGGGCGGGTCAGAGCGAAACCGCATCGCGTTGTGGCACAGTCTTGCACATATCGAATTCGTCGCGATCGATCTGGCGCTCGATATCGTCGGGCGTTTTGGTGCGCAGATGGGCGAGGTCTTTATTGCCGACTTCCTCGCCGTGGCGGCAGATGAAGCTATGCATTTCGCCCTGATTGAGCGGCATCTGGCGACCATGGGCGCGCAATATGGCGATCTGCCGGTGCATGACGGGTTGTGGCAGGCGGCGAGCGACACGGCGCATGATGCGGGCGCGCGGCTCGCGATCGTGCCGATGGTGCTGGAAGCGCGCGGCCTTGATGTGACGCCTGCCACGCTTGAGCGGGTGCGCGGGCTGGGCGATTCGCGCGGCGCGAAGATTCTCGAACGAATCCTTGACGATGAAATCCGCCATGTGCGCGCCGGATCAACCCATTTCGCCGCATGGTGCGCGAAAAATGCAAAAAGCCCGGAAGATCACTGGAAAATGCTGGTCAAACGTCACTTCCGAGGGAGCGTTAAGCCACCGTTCAACGACTCGGCGCGTCTTGCAGCCGGTTTGTCGCGCGATCTCTATGGCGCTATTGCTTAGTTAACTTTTGCCCGCATACCTCACGATACATGAGGCGGACGGGAGTTCCGACAACCTCAAGAAAATTTGAACATCCCATCGCTGTTTGCACAGCAAGTGGCGCGGGGAGGTTGGTGGTTTTGTGCCACTGATGATGAAAAACAAAGGGATCGCATGTTCGTAAAGATCACCAGCTTCATGGCTGCCGGCACTATGCTTTTTGCCAGCCCAGCGATGGCCGATGAGCCTGCGACGACCGGCGAAATCGACACCACCGCAGTGGCATCCGCCGATATCGATTCCGAGTTTACCGAATTGTTCGCCAGCTGGGAAACGCTGGAAGACGGTGGCCGCGTTACCGCAACTGGCAGCATTGAGGCAGCCCCGCGTTTGGCCGTTTCTGTTCCTTCGCGGATGCCGGTCGACGGCGTAACCCTGACAAGCGGTTTTGGCATGCGCAATCACCCGATCCTGCGCCGCCGCGCCCGTCACAATGGCGTTGACCTTGCCGCCCCGCGCGGAACGCCGGTTTACGCAACTGCTGACGGCGTTGTCGAAATGGCGCAGTGGTTCAGCTCCTACGGCAATTACGTGCAGATCGAACATGGCGGAGCGATTGAAACACGCTACGCCCATTTGTCGAGCTACACGGTCCGCGCTGGCGAGGAAGTGCAGATTGGCGATCTGATCGGCTATGTCGGTTCAACCGGCCGCTCAACCGGCCCGCACCTGCACTATGAAGTCCGCGTAGCAAACGATCCGGTCAACCCGATCCCTTATATGGTCGCGCAGCTTGAAGCTGACGAAGCCGAAGGTGCAGCGCGCGGCGGCCCTGAATAAGGCTGGACTCCAACAATCGGAATACGAAAAAGGCGGGCNGCAAAGCCCGCCTTTTTCGTGTCTGGTTCAGGTTAAACTTATTCNGCCAGAAGTCGCTGCGCCATCGCGCGCACATCGTCGCCCATATCTTCACGTTCGAGCGCCAGCGCCAGCGTCGCCTCGACAAAGCCCAGTTTGCTGCCGCAATCGAAACGGCGCCCCTCGAAAGTGACCGCGTGGAAGGCTTGGCTGCCGATCATTTTCGCCATCGCATCGGTCAGCTGAATCTCACCGCCCGCGCCCTTACCCTGCGTTTCCAGCGTGCGCATCACTTCGGGCTGGAGGATGTAGCGGCCTGAAATGATTTTGTTCGATGGCGCCTGTTCCACCGGCGGCTTTTCCACCAAGCCCTTGACCTCGGTGAGCGGTCCTTTGCTCGCTCCCGGATCAATCACGCCGTAGCTTGAAACCTCTTCATGCGGCACTTCCAGCACCGAAATCAGGTTTCCGCCGACGTCATTATAGGCATCCACCATCTGCGCCATGCAGCCCGGTTCGCCGACCATCATCTCGTCGGGCAGGAGGATCGCGAAAGGCTCGTCCCCTACGATCGCGCGCGCGCACCAGATGGCATGGCCAAGGCCCAGCGGCACTTGCTGGCGCACAGTGATGATATCGCCCGGAGTGAAGCGGCTGGAATCGAGGGCAGCCATGTCCTTGCCGCGTTCGCCCATGGTGCTTTCCAGCTCATAAGCGACATCGAAATGCTCAACGATGGCGGTCTTGCCGCGCCCGGTAACGAAGATCATCTGTTCGATCCCCGCCTCGCGCGCCTCGTCCACCGCATATTGGATCAGCGGACGGTCCACGATGGGCAGCAATTCCTTGGGAATAGCTTTGGTGGCGGGGAGGAAACGCGTGCCCAGTCCAGCGACAGGGAACACGGCTTTGCGGATCGGTTTGCGGGTACTCATGCCTGACTTAGTGAAAGGCGCCAGCGGCTCGGTCAACAGGGATTGTGTTCGCGCCGCAAATCGGCGGTGAGCCATAATCTGACAGAGGTTGCGAGGCCGGGCGGATGCTCCGCCTCGATTCGCTCAGCGTCAATTCGCGCGATCACTGCATTCAAGGGCAGGCCATCGCGCGTTGCAACTGCTTGCAGCATGTCCCAAAACAGCGGTTCGAGGCTGATTGAAGTTTTGTGCCCGGCGATCTCAACCGAGCGCTTGACGGGCGGGTGGTAGATTTCAGTCATCCCGTTCTCTAACACCCGCGCCCAATCAATACATGTGCTGGCCGCCGTTGATCGACAGGGTCGAACCGGTGACGAACGCGCCCTCTTCGGCAGCAAGGAAGCTTACGCCGCGGGCAATCTCGCTCGCTTGGCCGAGGCGACCGACGGGGATTTTTGCGACGATCTTTTCGAGCACGTTTTCCGGTACGGCGGCGACCATATCTGTATCGATATAGCCCGGTGCAATCGCGTTCACAGTAATGCCATAACGCGCGCCTTCCTGCGCCAGCGCCTTGGTGAAGCCGTGAATGCCGCTTTTGGCCGCAGCATAGTTCACCTGACCATATTGCCCAGCCTGACCGTTGATCGAACCGATGTTGATGATGCGGCCCCACTTGCGGTCTTTCATGCCTTCAAACGCGGCCTTGGCCATGTTGAAGCAGCCGCCCAGATTGGTGCGCATTACATCGTCCCATTCTTCATAGCTCATCCGCAGCAGCGTGCCGTCGCGCGTGATCCCGGCATTGTTGACCACGACATCAATGGGGCCGACTTCCTCGGCGATCTTGGCGCAGGCTTGCTGCGTCGCATCAAAGTCGCCGACGTCGAATTTGTAAGTGGCGATACCCGTTTCATCAGTGAAGGCGCGGGCGGCATCGTCATTGCCGGCATAGCTGGCGATGACGGTGAAGCCATCACCCATCAGCGTTTCACAAATCGCGCGGCCAATACCGCGGGTTCCTCCGGTGACGACAGCTACGCGGGCCATATTCTCTCTCCACTGTTTCAATTTTTCAGAATCGGGTCGTGTGTTGCTTCTACGGCAGCGCCGGGGCGATGCGCAAAGAAAAACCCCGCCGAAGCGGGGCTATGCATACCAATTTCCTAGAGTGCCTATTGCCGCTTAAAAGCGGAATTGCGTTCCGACATAGACAGCCTGGCTGTCCTGCTGATCAATCTCAGGCAACGGCACGATGTCGCGGTCCTGTTCGTAACGCACGCCAGCGGTGATATCGATATTGTTGGTCAGGCGGTAGCTGCCGCCAACATCAAGCAATTGGTCATTGACCGATTCTCGCGCATCGCTCGCTGCGACAGAGGTATTGTCGTCCATTTCCACACGTGCAGCAAAGCGGCCTTCCTCACCGCGAGTACTGGTGCGCGGAGCGAAGGTGGAAAGATCGGGGATATTGGCGTCAGAAAGCGAACGCGACATATTGGGCGAACGTGCGCCGGTGTCGATTACAGTGCGAGCATCTGGCTGCGAGGAGCCTTGTGCAAAACTGCCATAACCACGGGCGAGGCCGAGGTTGTAACGCATGGGCGCAACGCGCAGTCCACCGATCACGCCATCACGCGAAGCCGCCACGCCAGACGACCCATTGGACAACGCCTGCGCTGTTTGCTGGTCGATCCGCACGGCGACAGTCACCGACCGTTCAGCGCGCGAAGTGGCAGCGCCAGCCGGTGTGAAACGCATCATCCGCGCCTGCCGATCAGACCCCTTTGCGACGAGCTCGGCAACATCGGGATCGGCAGATGCGGGAGTGAAAGTGAAGTGGCCACCGCTTTGCGCAGCGCCATCATCATTCAGTAAGCCAATGGCAAACACAGAGCTGGGCAATGCGACAGCCAGCAGCGTAGCGGACGCTGCGAGCGCCACCTTGCCTGCCAGACTGTTGTTACCCTTGCTCATGATGTCTGCCCAATACTCCTTGTATGATGCACTATTCGTGAACGAAAAAATCTGTTCTGCGCATCAATGCCGACTCGATAGCTAGACCCAGAAACGCCTTTTTTCCACTGAATGCGAGTCTGTTAACGCTCTTTTTCCAGACTGTTGCTCTTCCAGCACAAGTCGGACCCAGCCGGAAAAATGCGCCTTCGCTGCACATTAAGCGCGGGTTCACGCCCACAAGGCGCATTTGTGCGCATTCTTGCCGCTTCATCTTGCCGCACGCCATGCGGCTTGTATAGAAGCGGCCATCCGGGCGATGACGCCTGCAATATATGGTTACAGGACTGATGATGGCCCAATCCACTTTCACCCCCACTTCCCGCGCTCGCCGCATTGCCGGTGCGAGCCTTGTTGGCCTCGCCAGTTTTGCGCTGGCCGCATGTGGTGGTGGCAATGATGAGCGGCTGCGGGCGGACATGGCTGCAGCGCAGGTCACGTCGATCGGTGTGAACTCCTATCTGTGGCGCGCCAGCTTGGAAACGCTGTCCTTCATGCCCCTCACCACGGCAGACAGTGCCGGCGGCGTGCTGATCACGGACTGGTATGTGAACCCTGATAGCCCGGCAGAGCGGGTCAAGGTCTCAGTCTCCATCCTCGATCAGGATTTGCGTGCCGACGCCCTGCGCGTCGCCGCCAGCCGCCAGGTCAACCAGAACGGCACTTGGGTCGAAGCGCCCGTGCAGGCAGCCACGATCCAGCGGCTGGAGGACATTATCCTCACCAAGGCGCGCGACCTTAGGCGTTCCACTGTCATGTAAGTCCCGCTAGGGGGCATTTATGAGCAACGAAAAATTTGATCCGTCTGTCGCCGACGGGCGCTGGCAGGCTGCATGGGACGAGGCGCGCTGTTTCGAAGCGGACAGCGATAGCGACAAGCCCAAAAGCTACGTGCTGGAGATGTTTCCCTATCCCAGCGGGCGCATCCATATCGGCCATGTGCGCAATTACACCATGGGCGATGTGCTGGCGCGCTATCGCAAGATGCGCGGCGACGAAGTGCTTCACCCGATGGGATGGGACGCCTTTGGCATGCCCGCGGAAAACGCGGCGATGGAGAAAGGCGTTCATCCCGCTGGCTGGACCCACCAGAATATCGACACGATGAAAGGTCAGCTCAAGCAGCTCGGCTTCGCTCTCGACTGGTCCCGCGAATTCGCCACCTGCGATCCTGAATATTACGGCCACGAACAGGCGCTGTTTATCGAGCTGTTCGAGAACGGGCTGGTTTACCGCAAGGAAAGCGAGGTCAATTGGGACCCGGTCGATATGACCGTGCTCGCCAACGAACAGGTTATCGACGGCAAGGGCTGGCGTTCGGGCGCAGAGGTGGAGAAGCGCAAGCTCAACCAGTGGTTCCTCAAGATCACCGACTTCGCTGAAGAATTGCTCACCGGCGTGCAGGCGCTAGAGGATTGGCCGCAAAAGGTGCGGCTGATGCAGGAAAACTGGATCGGTAAATCCAAGGGTCTCGAATTTGCATTCGACCTTTCGAACGGCGAGAAACTGCCTGTCTACACTACGCGGCCCGATACGATTTTCGGCGCGAGCTTTGTTGCCGTTGCCGCCGATCATCCGGTGGCGCAGGGCGTGGCAGAGAACTCTGCCGAAGCGCGCGAGTTCATCGCGACATGCAAGCGCGGCGGGACGACCGCTGCCGAGCTGGAAACGGCGGAAAAGCTCGGCTTCGATACCGGCATCACGGCAAAGCATCCGTTCACTGGCGAGCCGCTGCCGCTCTACATCGCGAACTTCGTGCTGATGGATTACGGCACCGGCGCGATTATGGCGGTGCCCGGCCACGACCAACGCGACTTTGAATTCGCCACCAAATATGGCCTGCCCATCCCGCGCGTTGTCGCGGCCAGCGTGGAAGAGGCCGCCAAGCCCTTCGACGGCGAGGCCGAGGCAGGCGACGGGGTCATCGTCAATTCGGATTTCCTCACCGGCATGGAAGTGGAAGATGCCAAGCGCGACGTTAATGCGCGCGCTGAAGCGGGCGGCTGGGGCAAGGACACCACCGTCTGGCGGCTGCGCGACTGGGGCGTTTCGCGCCAGCGTTACTGGGGCACTCCGATACCCTTCATCCATTGCGATGACTGCGGCGTGGTTCCCGTGCCGCAGAACCAGCTTCCGGTGAAACTGCCCGAAGATGTCGATTTTGCGCAGCCGGGCAATCCGCTGCTCCGCCACCCGACTTGGAAGGACGTTGCCTGCCCCAAATGCGGCGGTGCTGCTAGCCGAGAGACCGACACGCTCGACACATTCGTCAATTCCAGCTGGTACTTTCTGCGCTTCGCCAGCCAGCCAGCGGACAAGCCCTTTGACGCCGCCGAGGTCGCCAAATGGCTTCCGGTCAATCAATATATCGGCGGCGTCGAACACGCGATCCTGCACTTGCTCTACGCCCGTTTCTGGACCCGTGCATTGGCCCATTGTGGAAGGCTGGAAGTGCAGGAACCCTTCGCCAGCCTGTTCACGCAAGGCATGGTCACGCATGAGACCTACAGCCGTAAAGACGGCGCGCGCGAAATGTTCTTCATGCCCGCTGAAGTTGAGCGTTCCAGCGATGGCGCAGTTCTGAAAGACGATGGCCAGCCGGTCCAGATCGGCAAGGTCATCAAGATGTCCAAGTCGAAGAAGAATGTCGTCGATCCGGAAGACATCATCCGTGATTACGGCGCTGATGCTGTGCGCTGGTTCATGCTGTCTGACAGCCCGCCAGAACGCGATCTGCCGTGGTCCGAAGCCGGGATTGAAGGCTGCGGTCGCTATGTCCAGCGGTTGTGGCGTTTGTTTGGCCAGTATGACACGAGCGCTTCGGGCGAGGACAAGGATCTTGCCCGCAAGGCGCACCAGACCATCGCTGCTGTTGCCGAGGATATTGAGGCGCTCGCCTTCAATAAGGCCGTTGCGCGGCTGTATGAGCTCACCAGCGCCGCCGAAAAGGCCAAGCCAAGCGCTGACCGCAATCACGCGATCCGCTCGCTTCTGCTGATGGCATCCCCGATGATGCCGCATCTGGCTGAAGAGGGCTGGGCCGCAATGGGCGGCGAAGGTCTGGCAGCCGAAACCGCATGGCCCGAAGTCGATCCTGCGCTGCTGGTCGAGGATGAAGTCACCATCGCGGTGCAGCACAAGGGCAAGCTGCGCGATACGCTGACCGCTCCGAAGGGCGCGCCCAAAGAAGACCTCGAAGCGCTTGCACTCGCCAGTGAGAAGGTTCAGCGTTCATTGGATGGCGCAGAAATTCGCAAGGTGATCGTGGTGCCTGACAGGCTGGTCAATATCGTCACATGATGCGCGTGCTCGCTCCTTTGGCCGCTTTGGCGCTGCTTGGACCGGCTTTGGGCGGATGCGGTCTCCAGCCGATCTATGCGGGCGGAGCGAACGGCTATGTTGCGCGCAATTTGGCGCAGATCGAGATTGCTCCGATCCCCGGCGATGAGGGCTGGCTGATGCGCAATGCGCTGTCGGACCGGCTGGGCCGCGGGACGAGCGATGGCGGGACGCAATACAGGCTCGACGTGGTGCTGGACGATCAGCTTGAAGGGCTGGGCCTGCTGACCGATGACACCATCGGCCGCGAGCGGCGCACATTGCGCGCGCGCTATCAGCTGGTGGATTTGTCAACGGACACAATCCTTGTCGATGCGACCGCGGGCTCGGATGCCGGGATCGATGTGGTTGGCAGCGAATTTGCGACAATTGCCGCTGAACAGACGGCGCTCGAAAATCTGACGCAGGACGTGGCGGATCAGATCGTCGTGCGATTGACGCGCTCCTTGCGTGAACAGGACCAATGAAGGCGACCCAGCGCGACTATGCGCAGGCCGTAAAACGCAGCGGCGCAGCTTGTCGTCTGTTCTTCTTTTGCGGTCAGGATGAAGCGGGGGCCTCTGCCGCTGTCGCCAAGCTGGTCGCACAATTGCCCGATGCGGGTGAGCGGGTTGATCTGTCTGGCAGCGAGCTGAAATCCGACCCATCGCGACTGGTTGATGAAGCGCGCTCTACCTCTCTGTTCGGCGATGTCCGCCACATCCTTGCACGGGTCTCGGGAGAAGAGGCGCATGATGCGATCGCCAGCTGGTGCGAGCTGGTGGATCGGGGTGAGGTCGAAAGTGGCTGGCCGATTTTCATCATCGCCACGTCTGCGACCGACAAATCGCGCAGCGCCAAGCTGTTGATCAAACGTGATGATAGTCTCGTTGCAATATTCTACCCACCTGATCTCAGATCGGTAACAGCCGATGTGCGCGCGATGGCCGATGCGGCGGGGATGCGGCTTGATGGCTCGGTGGCGGAAACCATTGCCCGTGCTGCCGGAATGGACGTGCGGCTGGCGCAATCCGAAGTCGACAAGCTGGCGCTCTATCTCGATGCCTCGCCGCGCGCGCCCAAAACGGCCGATCAGGCGGCATGGGATGCAGTGGGCGCGAGCACCGAAGAAGATGGCTTCATGCCGTTGGTCAATGCGGCATTAGGCGGAGAATTAGGCAAACTCCCCAAAGAATTGTCCCGAATGCGCGAAGTCTCGCTCAATCCGGTCGGTGTGGCACTGGCGATGGAGCGGCGGGCGGCGCAACTCGCCACGCTCGCGCCAAAATTGCGGCGCGGCGACGACATGAAGCAATTCCTGCGCAGCAATGGCGTATTCTTCAAGGAACACCGCGAAGTGGGCGATCAATTGATGCGCTGGAGTGGTGGGAAATTGGAGCGGTTGGTGCCGCGCCTTGCCGATCTGCACCGATCCCTGCTCGCCAACAGCCAGACCGCCGAATTGCTGCTGGCGCGCGAATTGACGCAGATTGCCCGCTACGCAGCTGCAAGGCGTTAGAATTAGTTCACCGCGGTATTGTGCATATGCAAAGATTCTTAGGTGAATCCTAAGTTATTACCGTCTAGGTAGTCCCACGTAATCAAAGTAAACGGGACGCATGCGCAGACTATGGCCGATCCAGTGCAATTGCGACTGATCGACGATGACGCCGCAGATGGTGTCACGGACGCGGCTGCGCCTTCTCCGGATGCCGATCCCGCGCCTGATACGGAGCATTCGGCTCGGCCACTCCCGCGCGCGCCAAGAAATGGGCTTGCACGCTCATTGGAGAGGCGACGCCTACAGGCCTATCTTGCTCTCGTAATCGGCGACGCTGCCATCCTCCTGACCGTCTTTTACACCGTGTCAGCCGCGTATCTGGGCACCTTGACCGATATGGGGCGGCTCGAAAGCGGGATGCTGTCGGCCTACGTGATTCTTCCGCTCTACCTCACTGTCGCGCTGTATAGTGGCACCTATTCGCGCCGTTCGCTGACTGACTGGCAGATGAGCGCGATGAAGGCTGTGGCCGCGCTGGCAATTTCGGCTGCATTGCTCAACCTCTTCGCTTTTTTCATCAAGATCAATGCGGACCTCTCACGGTTCATTTTTGTGGCGGGCCTTTCCGGGTCAGCCGCGCTGATGGTGGCGATGCGCGTGGTCGCGGCCAAAATAATTGCGCGTCGCTGGGGTCCTACGGCAATCAACAAGCTTGTGATTCTGGCCGGCGGACCAGAATTCAAACTGCCCTATTCTCACCACCTTGATGCCCAGCGCCACGGTCTGGTGCCGGATGTCAATGACCCACAGGCGCTTGACCGGTTGAGCAAGTATTTGCGGAATATGGACGAGGTCATCGTCAGTTGCTCTCAAGATGATCGCGCAGCTTGGTCGGAAGTGTTGAAGGGGACGGGAATTCACGGTGAAGTGACGCACCAGCTTTCGCGCGAAATTGGCGCTATCAGTGTGGTTCATCACGATGACGTTGGAATTTCTGCCCTGAAGGTTTCAGCGCACCAGCTCGGCATTCGTGCGCGTGTGGCCAAGCGACTGTTTGACCTGGTGGTTGCAGGTGGAGCCTTGTTGGTCCTGTCGCCGATTATGTTGCTCACCGCCTTGCTCATCAAACTGGAAGACGGCGGCCCGGTTTTCTTTGTTCAGCGCCGGATGGGTCGGGGCAACGAGTTCTTCAACATCCTGAAATTCCGTTCGATGCGCGAAGGCGATGCCGATGGTGACCGCTCTACAAGTATGGATGACGACCGAATCACGCGCATTGGCCACTTCATTCGCCGCACCAGCATTGATGAACTGCCACAGCTTATCAATGTCCTACTCGGCCAGATGAGCATGGTTGGCCCACGTCCCCACGCGCTGGGATCAAAGGCGGGCAGCAAGCTGTTCTGGCAGGTCGATCGCAAATATTGGCAGCGCCATGGATTGCGGCCCGGGATCACGGGATTGGCACAGGTACGCGGCCATCGCGGGGCGACCGACACCGAAGATCACCTGACCGACCGCCTATTGGCTGATCTGGAATATGTCGAAGGCTGGAAATTGTGGCGCGATGTCACGATCCTGGTTTCGACCTTGCGCGTGTTGTCGCACGAGCGGGCCTTTTAGAGACTGGGCGTTCTAGACGTCGCTAATTCTTGCGTTCTCCGGCAAGGAACGCGCGGTAGGCATCAGCAATTCCTTCGCGCAGGCTGACTTTCGGCGCCCAACCCATCTCTGCGAGCATATCGCCGCTCATCAGCTTGCGCGGCGTGCCATCTGGCTTGCTGATATCCTTCGTGATCGTGCCACCAAAGCCGACAACTTCGCATACCATCTGGGCCAGCTCGATGATCGGCAAGTCTGTGCCTGATCCAAGATTCACATGGCCCTCGCCCGAATATTCCTTCAGCAGGAACACCGCGCCATCGGCCAGATCGTCGACATGCAGAAACTCGCGCCGGGGAGAGCCCGTGCCCCAGATCTCGATAGCGTCCGCGCCCGCTTCCTTGGCCTCATGCGCCTTGCGGATCAGGGCTGGCAGGACATGGCTGTTTGCAAGATCGAAATTGTCCCCGGGGCCGTAAAGATTGGTCGGCATGGCGCTGATGAAATCGCAGCCATATTGCCGCCGGTAAGCCTGACACAGCTTGATCCCGGCAATCTTGGCGACNGCATACCATTCATTGGTCGGTTCCAGCGGTCCGGTCAGCAGTGCATCCTCCGGGATCGGCTGGGGAGCCATCTTCGGGTAAATGCAGGACGATCCGAGGAACAGCAGCTTTTCCGCGTCATTGCGGTAGGCGGCCTCAATCACATTCGCCTCAATCATGAGATTGTCGTAAAGGAATTCTGCCGGGTAGCTGTCGTTGGCAAGGATGCCGCCAACCTTGGCTGCGGCGACAATCACGGCATCGGGGCGGTTGTCGGCAAACCAGTTGCGCACGGCAGCCTGCTCGCGCAAATCGGTGCTGCGGTCGCTCGTCAGAATGTCGCAATTCTCGCGCCCCAACCGCCGCACGATGGCAGAGCCGACCATGCCTTTATGGCCTGCGACATAGACTCGTTTGCCAGCAAGCGCGTATCCCATCAGTCAGCGCCCGCGATCGGTTCGGCCTTCATCAATTCGAGATCGGCCAGCACCATTTCACGTGCCAGATCGCGCGGCGAGGTCTCATGCTTCCAACCAAGCTTCTGATGCGCCTTGCCGGGATCACCCAGCAGCAACTCGACCTCAGTGGGGCGGAAGTAACGCGGATCGACTTCGATGAGCAGACGGCCATCATCAAGGGCATAGCCTTTTTCCTCGACGCCTTCGCCGCGGAATTCGACCGGAATGCCCGCATCCTCGAACGCCCAGCGCACGAATTCGCGCACTTCGGTTGTGACGCCGGTTGCGAGCACGTAATCGTCGCCTTCATCCTGCTGCACCATCATCCACATGCCGCGCACATATTCGCGCGCGTGGCCCCAATCGCGCTTGGCATCGAGATTGCCGAGATAGAGCCTGTCCTGCCGGCCCAGCGCAATGGCGGCGGCGGCACGGGTGATCTTGCGGGTTACGAAGGTTTCGCCGCGAAGCGGGCTTTCGTGATTGAACAGGATGCCGTTCGATGCGTGAATGCCATAAGCCTCGCGGTAGTTGACCGTGATCCAATAGGCATAGAGCTTGGCCGCAGCATAGGGGCTGCGCGGATAGAAGGGCGTGGTTTCGCGCTGCGGCACTTCCTGCACCAGCCCATAAAGTTCTGACGTCGATGCCTGATAAAAGCGCGTCTTGTCTTCCAGCCCCAGAATACGGATCGCTTCGAGCAGCCGCAATGCGCCCACCGCATCGGCATTGGCCGTGTATTCGGGCGTTTCAAAACTGACCGCGACATGGCTCTGCGCGGCGAGGTTATAGACTTCGTCCGGCTGCACTTCCTGCATGATGCGGATCAAATTGGTGCTGTCTGTCAGATCGCCATGATGCAGGTGAAACCGCTGATTATCGACATGCGGGTCCTGATAAATGTCTTCAATCCGACCGGTATTGAAGGATGAAGAGCGACGCTTGACGCCGTGGACTTCATAGCCCTTTTCCAGCAGCAGGTGCGACAGATAGGCACCATCCTGCCCGGTCACGCCGGTGATTAGGGCTGTCTTGCGCGGTGTTTGGGACATTTGGGTGAATTCTCCTTTATGCACGGGCCGCTAACGCGACATCAGGCGTATGGCAATGCGCGAACAATCGCTCATAGCCCGTCAACATATTCTCGTAGAATTTCCACCAGCCCGCTGTAGTCGGTTTTTACCGGTTTTGGCGCCTGCGCGCGCGCAGCTAGAAGCGCCGAGCGAAAGGTTTCCTCGTCGTCTGCAATGTGCACCAGTCCGCGCGCCTCGAATGCCTCGCAGATTTCTGCTTGATGATTATCGTAATGCTCTCCCAGCTCGAAACGCCGCGGAACAACGATTGTACCGCATTGGGCCTGCAAGGCTGTGATGATGGAGCCGGTACCACCGTGGCCAACGACAATCCGGGCTTTTNCCAGCGCAGCCTGCAATTCATCGAATGGCAACGACTCAACGATGCGAACGCCCTCGACAGGTTCCAATCCGCCTCCGCCTTCACCCACCTGCATGAGCACGTCTTCTGTGATTAAGCCGGCTTGTTTGGCTGTAAGAACAATCTGCACCAGCCGGGGAAATCGGAGGGTCGCCCCGACAGTGACGATCAGAAGGTCTTCTTTGACCATCTGTTTCACAGGGACTTCGCGCAAAGGATCATAGACAATCGCACCGGGCCAGTTTTTCGCCGCGGCAGCCGATTGTGCGATCCGCACATGAGCGAGCGGTGCGGCAAGGCGTGCAAAAGCGCTTGGACGTTCGAAGCGAGCAAAACTGTCGATCAGAACAATTTTCGCCCCGAAAAATCTCGCCCACGCTATCACGAAGAGTTGTGAACCCGCGCCGGTGGTCACCACCAAGTCGGGCCGCCGCCGCGAGACAATTCGCAATGATCGCCAAATGCTCTTCAACGCTCGCCCAAGCATCAGCAGTGGGTTCCCCAACCTGGCCTGACCAAGTGCGAAATGCGGGACGAATTCGGTCTTGTGCGTCTTGGCGATCGAGCGACCCAGCGCTGTGTCTTCGGTGACGAAGAAATACTCATAGGCCGACCAGAATTCCCTCAGGTCGAGCAATTGGCGCGCATGGCCGCCGCCAGACCCGGCGAGGCAAATAGTAGGGTCAGAATTTTCACTAATCATCAGCGGTCGGGCCGTCTCTACTTTGAAATTGTGATCCTGAGCTGGACCTCTATGGGCGAGCAAGCAGAGAAATCGGCCTGCTGAATTCGCAATACCGGCGTGCCGTTCCAATTCATGGCGACGATAGCGTGACCCTAGTGTAGTAAAGGGCGGCCCCTGCCACAACGCAGCTGAGGCCAATATCGCCTAACCAGTTCAGCTTGGCGGGGCCGTACAACAGCGCATCAATCGGATGCAGCGAGATTATCCGGAGAGCGCTTAGAAACAGCATGCTAAATCCACCGGCGAGCGCGGCCGTGACTGCGAGGTCGCGCCGACCTTTGATTGTCGTGATGATCCGGTAACTCCACAAGAAGCCGCCGAAGCCAACTGCCGCAATAGCAATCGCAACAAGGGGGCGCTGTATCTCTCGGCGATTGTCATAGGTCCCCGCTGACCTGAAAGCCTCGCGAAGATAGTCTCGCAGCAGGTCTTCGACCTCAAACATTCTGGATAAGCTTAACAGGATGAAGAGGGTTGCCAGCAGCAGCCAGCTGCATCTGTGCCAGAGCTTTTGGCGTTGCCGTCCCGCGACACCAGCACCAATGCCCGTCGCAATGACGACCAAGCCGTAGAGGCCAGCTGCCATAAGGCTCAGCGGCGATGCTGTGATTGGCATGGCAAACTTTCCTTGAGGTCGAGGGCGCAGGAGCACCGTGTAGGGCTTTGTCGCCTCGATCATGCAAAATAATGAATGATTTTGACGGGGGCGATGGCGCTGATGTGGTTGCAGCAATTCCAGCGCGCGCCAAGTAAAAACGCCTACCACTAATTGAGCCCCCAATGGGACGCGAAGGCGCACAGTGGAGTTGAGCTGACGAGCTTAACCACGTTGCAATGCGGAACACCCCCTGTATATGCCGTTGCTAAGAAATCGGGAGCATGACGTGATTGATGGTCGATACCTTTTCAGGATCGGATTGTGCTTGCTTAGCGTGCTCACGCTTGGCGCGTGCGCATCGACCCCGGGGCCGGTTATCGGGCCATCCGTTTCGCAGCCACGCGATGACCTAGGGCAGGCGGGCTATTCTGTCGTCCGTTCCGATGTCTACCACCTCCGTCCATCAGACCGGATTTCGATAATTGTTTTCCGCGAGCCCGATTTCTCGCTCGAATCTGTTCAGATCGGGGTAGAAGGCGATGTCTCGTTGCCCATGCTTGGCCCCGTTAGAGCGGCAGGGCTGACGGCCAATGATCTGGAGCAGGACGTCACGCGCCGCCTTGCTTCTGCTGGCCTGATCGATCCGATGGTCAGCGTCAATATCGCGGAGTATGCTTCGCACCTCGTCACAGTCGAGGGTGCAGTTACGCAACCGGGCGTGTATCCATTTCAGCCTGGCGCCCGACTCTCGTCCGCGATTGCACAGGCCCGCGGCCCTACTCGCACAGCAAATACAGCACAGGTCGCGGTTTTTCGCGAAACCGATGATGGTGTTGCGGTGGCCAAATTCGATTACATGCAAATGAGCGAGGGCTCCATGCTCGATCCGGTGCTTGAGCCTGGTGATCGCGTCGTTATGGGAACGGATGGGCTTTCCGTATTTTGGCAAGATTTCCTTCGGGCCCTGCCTGCATTTGGCATCTTCGCGAATCCGAGCAATTTTTAAGTACTGTTATGAATGATCATCCGATGATGCCTGCCCGCCAGCCCGATGGACAAGCGAATTGGATTGACGGCTATATGCTTGAGAGTCCTTCGGGACGTTATCAGCCGCAGGCGCAGCTCATCAATGCCAATGCAATCAGGGGAATTCTCTTCCGGCAGCGTTGGCTGATCGCTGGAGTGATTGTGGCTGCGGTGCTTGCCGGGCTGATTATCACACTTCTCTCGACTCCCATGTATGAAGCGCGATCAAGCGTACGGATTGAGCCTCACGGATCGTTCATCGTTGAAGGCCAGAATGTTGATCAAGGCATTTCCTCGAATCAGGTTTACGACCTGCTTTCTACCCAGGTCGGAGTGATTACCAGCCGAAGCCTGGCCAACACAGTCGCGCAAGATCAAAACCTTGGCGAGCGGAATGACTTTCTGGGTGAGGAGATTGATGAAAGCCGGCCGCCGAATATTTCGGATGAGGCTTGGCTCGAGTCCAAAGAGCAAATGGCCGCAGCCCGGTTGCACGGCGCGGTAAGTGCAGAATTTCCGGACAATAACTGGATTATTCAAATTGCGTATCGGTCCGAAAGCCCGGCGATCGCTGCCGAAATGGCCAATGCCTATTCTGCCGCATTTGCCGCATCTGATACTCGCAACAGCCTCGCGAACAATGAATATGCTCAAGACTATCTGCGCGAGCAGATTGAACTGACGCGGCAGCGACTGCAAACTGCAGAGCAGGCGGCAAATTCCTATGCTCGGGCGAACGGCATAATCATGCAGCCGGTTGGTGGCGAAGAGGATGGCGGGAATGTCACTCTCACGACGGCCAATCTCGCCAGCATCAACCAACGTGTTTCAAATGCGCGTGCGGCTCGCATAGAGGCTGAGCAGCGCTGGCGCGCAGTGCGAGACCTTCCTGCAGGGCAGCTCACGGAGGTGCAGCAAAACTCGTTGCTGCAGAATTTGCTGTCTGATCGCACGACCAGGCAGACCGAACTCACCGCAATGCGTCAGCGCTACAATGATGACTTCCCGCAAATCATTGATCTACGCGCCCAAATTGCAACGCTGGATGCGGAGATCGAGCGCAGCATGGCGAATATCAAGGCGGCGGTTCGCAATGAATTTACGGTTGCGCAAAATCAAGAGCAGGCATTGGTCGAGGAGCTGAACTTGGTCGCTGGCGCAACGCTGGTCGAACAAGACCGGCAAGTAGAGTTCAGCGTGCTGGAGCGTGAAGCACAGGCGCTGCGCGATCAGCTTCAGGCCCTCTTGACCCGCTTCAACCAAGTCAGCACCGCAACCAATATCCAGACCGGATTGATCAATCCGCTCGATTCCGCAGCAGTGCCAACGTCCCCTTATGCGCCGAGCCTACTGCGCAATATGGTGTTGGCGCTGGTGTTCGGTATCGCGTTCGGCGGTGGCCTCGCAGTATTGCGCGAATCTTTGGATGACCGGATCCGCTCAATCGACGACATTGAAGAACGGCTGGGAATGCCGATTTTTGGCCATACTCCTAATGTCGATGAACAAGATATCGAGTACAGCACCTCCGACAGATACAGCGCATTGATGGAGGCGTATGCATCGATCAGGGCCTCTATGGATTTCTCGTTGCCACACGAGCAGAACGTTATCCAGCTGACCAGCAGTCAGGAATCGGAAGGCAAGTCGACGACAGCGGTCATCCTTGCCGAGCTATTTGCCGGGCTTGGACGCAAGGTTCTGCTGATAGATGCCGATCTTCGGCGGCCATCGATTGCGTCCCTCCTGGACCTCCGGCGTCCTAAGGTCGGCTTGGTCGAGGTGTTACTGGGGCAGGCCGATCTGCAAGACACGGTGATTAGAGGCGTTCACGAAAATCTTGAGATCCTTCCGGTTGGAGCAGTGCCGGCCAATCCGACTGAAGTGCTGGCATCGTCGCAGCTAAGAGCTTTCATAGAGAAGTATCGCAACGAATATTCTCTGATCATATTCGATTCAGCGCCCGTGTTAGGGCTTGCCGACGCTCCGATGCTCTCGCGTCTGGTCGATGGGACCGTGTTCGTGATGGAAGCCAACCGGGTCCGGTTCAGTCAGGCGCGAAGTGCGCTCGGGCGATTGCGCTCCAATGGAGGCAACCCGATCGGCGGAATTTTGACAAAGTACCGTGCGCAGGATGCCGGCGAGGATTACAATTATCACTATAATTATTATCAGTATGGCGGCGACAAGAAGCTCCCCTGAGCGGACCGCGATCCGGCCATATGACCGGATACTGCAATCATGACGGACGAGCCGAAATTCACAGTCATCGTCCCAGCCCATAATGAACAGACTGTCATCCGCAGGTGTCTTTCGGGGATATTGCAGGATGCTCCGACAAGCCACGCGATGGAAATCATAGTGGCTGCCAATGGCTGCGATGATGACACCGTAGAAATTGCACGCAAAACAGCGCCGCAGGCGATTGTGCTCGATCTCTCTCGCGGATCGAAGACGGCTGCTATTAATGCCGCCAACCAGGTGGCAACACATTTCCCTCGTATCGTGCTGGATGCCGATGTGACCTGTAGTTATGGCACTTTGTTGGCGCTGGCGCATGCGCTCAACGCGAACGGCGTAATGACTGCATCTCCGGCTATCACGCTGGACTTGGATGGTTCGGACAGGTTTATCAGGGCTTACTATAGGATGTGGATGCGGCAGCCCTATGCTCAAGCCGGAGCAGGCGGTGCCGGATGCTACGGCCTTTCGCGCACCGCGCTCCAGCAGGTTGGCGCATTCCCGGACATCATTGGCGATGATATCTGGATTCACACTCGCTTTGCGGAGGAGCAAAAGCGCTATCTTGAGCAGGATAGAGACGGAAATCCCGTTTTCACAATCGTGCGGCCGCCCCGGACGGCTTGCGAACAGATAAGAGTCGAGGCGAGGCGGCAACTCGGCAACAAACAGGTGCTCGCGAATTATCCAAGCCCCCATGAGTTGCGCTCGGGCGGTTCGGGTGGCCTCAAAAGCGCCGTCAATAATGCCTCCAACCTATTCGACGTTTCTGTCTTTCTCGGGATCAAGTTGCTCGCCCGACTATTGGCGGGCTGGAACACAGTAACCGGAAACGACCCTATCTGGACCCGCGATCAAAGCTCGAGACAGGCATGAACCTCGTAGCCCCCAATCCAGAAATCAGCGTGCTGATTGTCGGTTACAACTCGGCCGCACTAATAGGCGATTGCCTCGCTTCGATTGTGAGCGCGAGCCCGCGCACCAGCTTGGAAATTCTGTTTACAGACAATGGTGACGGGACGACTGAAGCATTGGTCAGGCAGGAGTTCCCCGAGGTGATAATTGTGCCCAGCAGGGGGAATGTGGGGTTTGCGGCAGGGAACAACATGCTGGCAAAGGAAGCCTCAACTGACCATCTCCTCTTGCTCAATCCGGACATGGTCCTGACCAAGGATGCTGTCGACGCGCTGATGGATGGAGCCAGAGCGTATCCGCAGGCATCGGCTTGGGGAGGAGTAACCACAGACGGACATGGCAATCCGGATTCAGGCAATGCAATTGCAATTCCGTCACTGCCCGAATTCTTCAGTGTAGCACTGGGGCGGTCGCTGGTTGGAAGCCGTCCGATGGCAGGAATCGAGGCCGACTCGCCAGTGGATGTCCTGAGCGGCGGCTTCGTAATGTTCAAACGATCAGCTTGGGATGAGGCCGGGGGTCTCGACGAGCGGTTCTTCCTTTATTGCGAAGAAGTCGACCTGTTCTATCGCTTGGCACAGCGCGGCCATACTTTCTGGCGAATTGCTGCAGCGCGCGGCCACCATAAGGTCGGCCACGGTGCGGGAAAGTCCCCGATGCGGCTGCTCTACAGGGCCGCCGGGACAATGGAATTCGTGCGTCACCACTGGTCCGGCCTAAGCCGCAATGTGGCTGGTTTCTTACTATGGCTGGGTGCCGCAGAACGTTATGGCATGGGGCTCTTGTTCAGCTGGTTGAAGCCGCAGCTAAAGGACATGAAGGATGGCTATAGCCTCGTGACGCTGCGCCCCTTGCTGTGGTGCCATGGATACGATCCGGAGCGCGGTTTGCTGGCGAGTTTGAGGCAAGAGAAAATCGATATCTCATGATCCATACACCTGTTCCTCCCAACACTGTCGACAAGGCATTGATCATCAAGGCCAAAGGCGGTCTGGGCAACCGGATGTTGTCGGCGGCAACCGGCATTCTGCTTGCCAGGTTAAATGGACGCGCCGCATATATTGACTGGCGTGACGGTATGTATGTGGCCCCTGGCGAAAATCTCTATCCGCTCTTGTTCGATGCCGAAGGCAGAGAAAATCTGGAGCAATTCGATTCCAGCGAGGAAGTGGCCCCATCAATCTGGTCGAAGCGCATGGCGATGCATCCGACAGACATCATACATGAGCAATTTCCGCGGCAGCATCAGGACCCGTTTCTGTATCGCAAGCTGTCGATCGATCTGCGGCGTGCGGACCCACCGGAGGCGGTGGCGGTCTATTGGTCCTATCTGCCGAAAATAAAACGGCTCGAGAGGAGGCTTTCGCAAAGTCCGGAGTTTGCGGGACAAGGGTCGGCGGAACTCATGAGCGACATTCTCGACCAGTATTTCCGACCGGTTCGCGAAGTTCAAAAGCAGGTCGACACGATTTTCGCCAATATGAAATCACCAGTGATTGGCGTGCATATCCGCTTCACTGATAGGAAAGCCCCGCTGCCGAAAATCGTTTCTGAATTGACACGCTTAAAGCAAGCTCAACCGGAGGCGAAAATTTTCTTGGCTACCGACAGCATGGAAGCCCAGAATGCGGTATTGGCGCGATTCCCGGACACCAGAACCATTGAAAAGGCCTTGGCCGGTGATGGCGCCGCGCTTCATGTTGCTTCGGGTGNCTTTTCTGATCCGGTTGNGGAAGCGCGCAATGCGCTAATCGACATGGTGGCCCTGTCGCGCTGCGATTGGCTGCTGCACAGCCGGCACTCGACTTTTTCGGTGACGGCCGCGCTGCTGGGCCGCATCCCTGAAGCGCGGCAGGTGGATGTTGATCGTTATAATCTGAAACTTGCAGTCAAACAGTTTATTCAGGCCAGAGCCTGAGTAGCTATTGGTAACCCGGCGGTTGATCTCAGCGGAACTGCGGCAAGACGCATTGTTTTCCATCGCGAGGCCTGCACGTGCATGCTCGGCTGCGGCGCCCTGAACGATTTTAGAAAAACGGTTTCCTACACAAGCCAACTTGGACATTCGTCACCGCGAAGTTAACCAAGGAGGTTCAAATGCAATTCGATTCGTTCGCCGGTTCTGGTGATAGCCTTGTCGCTCCTGCCAAACACGCTTTCCCGATCACACCGCAAGCCAATTCCGATCTCCCCATGGCGGCGAAAGCTTTGTACGTCGGAGGCGCAGGAGACGTTGTTCTGCGCGCTGTCGATTCGCAAGAAGATGTCACCTTCTTTAACGTTGCGTCAGGCACCATCTTGCCGGTCCGAATTCGCGCCATTCGCGATACCAGCTCGGCATCCAACTTCGTCGGACTTTCTTGATGCTGGGATCCGGTCTCGCCATCCCGGCGATTTGGTCGCGTCCGGTGCCCATGTTGAATGGTCGATCGATACCGCACGCGACCTCTTCCAGCCTCGCCCTCGCTGGCGTTGGTGATAGCGGTGTGACCGATGGCTTCGGCGCACTGGTGGACAGCTACAGCGCAACAGCCGGACGTTATCGCCTGTCAGCATCGGGTTTTGCCATTTGCGCGGCTGATGAGGAACGGCTTTGCTACAATAGCGACGGCACGTTCCGGGGGCAGTATCTGCAAGGCGCGGACACTTATTTCAGCGCGCCATGGCATGACGCTGCGCAGCCAAGTGGTTCGGGTGATCCGATCTATCTGTCTGGCGGGGGCAGTGGCAAAATCACCTATCCCGGCGACCATGTGGAAGATGATATTTTCGGCGGCACGGGTGGCGGCGTAGTCCTTACCGATATTGGCTGGAACCAATACCACACTGCGAACAACACCAAGGCGACCGGCGTAGCGACCAATGACGTGCTGCGCTATCAGGCTATTGTCTGTATCGAAGGTGCAACCACGGCAGGCCGGGTGGATATACGCGGCGGCGGAAATGTGGCCTTCGCGTTCACCTTCGATCACGATGCCAGCGGTAATATCACCGGCTTCACCGAAAATTGGGGAACATACCGCGCAGGCTATCACGATATGGGGACGATCAACGGCAAGCGTTGGTGGTATCTGTGGGTGGACCGCGCGGCGACAAGCGCCAATGATGCGCAGCCCGGTATCGGTTTTGGCAATACCGCGCCGGACACGGGCAAGACCTACCACGTCTGCGAGTTGATGGTTCAGAAGAACCCGGCGTGCGCTCCTGCCGCTGTTCCGGTGTGCGCGCAGGCCAAGACCTTCGCCGCTGATACACTGACCACCAGCTTTTC
>JGI24025J20009_10000586_pt1 | contig 28167 bp, 32 predicted proteins | sample Cruoilmetagenom3_FD_20009 | JGI IMG/M metagenome (IMG submission 20009) | reverse complement strand
TGAATGCTGTTTTGGCAAACGGGTTTAACGATTTTGAGGAAAACGACTTGAAATTGGGCTTTATAATCGGCCAGACAAACCTTTTGGGGGACGACCCCTGGGTGTCGATTCTAAAACACCGTTTTCTTAGTTAAGTCCATAAATGCCAGGGTTTTTCGCCGGTTGGGACCGTATGCCAGAAACCGGGTATCGGTGCTGATTTCTGTTTACAGAACTGTAAGCAGAAATCTCAGAGAAAGCTGGAGCGGGTATGGAAACCCGATGTTGTCCTTTGGTTATAGTGAAGTTGAAGATAGGAGAAGTTGGTAACTTACAGGAATTATTGCATCTTACGAGCAGGTATTTTTTGTTGACATCAGTTTAGATAAGGTTAGAATTATAATAGTGGACTTCACCGCACAGGTGTGCGGCTATTATTAAGGACTGGTTGTTAAGTAGACCGCTGGTGTGGATATTATGGGGATATCCAGGATATGGTTAAGGAGGTCAGAATGTTGAGACAGCAATGTGTTAGAGGATTTCTAGCTATGGTGCTGGTGGCAGGGATTGCTCTTGCCGGCAGCAGCATCCAGACCGACTGGACCGGCGGGCCCGGCGTCACCGGACCGGTGAGCAGCTTCGGCACCGCCTTCAAGAGCTCTGACAGCGTTGTTTACGCGGCGAGCGGGATGATCCTCCCGACGACCCAGATGAGCGGCCAGAGCGTCATCACGAACTGGATCGAGCACGTCGTCGAGGACGGCACCGGGAATGAAGGCCACGGGGCCCTGCGTCCGGCCGATATCGACGGCGACGGCGACTTCGACNTGGCCGGGGCNATAAGGGGCCTGAACGTCATCCGCCTGTATCGCAACGACTTGATTGAGACCGGANTCGACACGTTCGTCCCCCAGACCGACCTGTCGGTCAAGGTGGAGGGCCGGTGCGGTTTCTGGGTAGGTGACCTGAATGATGACGGCCGGCCGGACCTGGTCGTGCCCGGTGCTGACTCGATTCACTGGTTCCGGAACGATGGCGAATGGAACTTCACCAAGTTCTTCGTCGGCCTGACGCTTAGCACCAGCAACCTCCTGTACTGCGACGTCGGCGACGTGGACAACGACTCTGACATGGACATCGTCTTCGGGATGGGACCGCTGCAACTCTGGCGCAACAACGGCGACATGACCTTTGCCCGCGAGTCAATCGCCCCCGGCAGGCGCTGGCGCATTGTCCTGGCCGATTTGAACAATGATGACTACCTTGACATCCTGCAGGCCGACCAGGTGTACCTGAACCCGGGTCCTGGCAACCCCGGGGTCTTCCCACACGTTCCCGACTGGGAAGCCGGCTTCGGCGACGGGGACGTCGACGGAATCTGGGTCGCTGACTTCAACAACGACAACAGCCGCGACCTGTTGCTTTGTCGGCAGAGGTCGTCCCAAGGGGATGAAGAGGGAATATACTGGTACGAGAACGACGGGACGGGCAGGGGCTTTGTCCAGCACGTCATCATTCAAGGATCGGGGGCCAGGGACTATGGTGATGCGGTGATTGCCGGGGACCAGGACCTGGACGGCCGGGCTGATGTCGTTTGCGGCCACCGCCGGATCGGCTACTTCCATCAGTATCCCATCGGCACGTTCACCGAGGTTGTCGTGGACGACGACTTCAGCGGCTGCCACTGGGTCGAGGTCGAGAATCTCGGGCGGCAACCCGGCGGGACCAAGTTTACCAAGGACATCATGGCGAGCGGCAACAACAGGTTCCACTGGTGGGAGAACGGTCTAGACACCACTTTCTCGCGGAACGGCTGGCTCACGTCGTCGGTCCTCGACGCCGGCAGTCCTTCCGGCTGGCAGTGGTTTGTCTGGGACGCGACCCGGCCCACGGGGACGGAACTCGACTTCTACGTCCGGACCGGCACGACCGCCGGGCAGTGCACGCTCAACATCTGGCAGGGCCCGTTCTCGGTCACGACCGGGATTGAGGTCGACAGCGTAGACATCGGGCCATACACAACACCGGGCGATCGCTACTTCCAGTACCGGGTGTTCATGGCTGGGTACAACGACGAGAAACCATACCGCGCGCCGGTCGTCTACGAAGTCAAGGTCATGTTTGACAGCAACATCCACGATGTCGGTGCGGTTTCGATAACTGTTCCGAACGGACGCTATTCAGCGGGTGAGGAAATTACACCGGAAGCTGTCTGGCATAACTACGGCAATGTAGTAGCCGGATTCGAGGCCTGGATGATTCTGGAAGACCCGACAAGCGATGGCCGTGTGTATTCAAAAAAGGTGGACATCGCAGGGTTGGCGCCTGACCAGGATACAGTCGTTGATTCCTTCGACAGTTATACTCTGCTTACCGAAGGCATCTGGTCGGTGCGTTGCAGCACTTACATGGCCGGTGATATGGATAAGGCCAATGATACTATCGATGGTCACTTTATTGTAAGCAGCCATCCGGACATCGGGGTTGATTATATTCTTGCGCCCACTGGTGGTGTTGACACAAATACAACAGTCGTGCCAAAGGCCAAGGTCAGCAATTACGGTGATATCAATGTGCCGTTTACAGCGTGGTTCGTCATGTATAATCCTGATATTGTCGAGGTGTATCGGGAGGTCCTTGATGTAACCGGTCTGCCTGTGGGTGCGGATACTACTTTGATTTTCCCAAGTTACAATGTCGGCATGGACATTGGTGAGTGGACTACCTGGTGTTTTGTAGAGGTTCCCGGTGATGTTCGGCCCGGCAATAACTGCGTTGTTGATTCGTTCAGAGTAGAGGCGCTTCCGCCCTGGCCATACGGATGGGAGGAGGTTACCTCAATGCCTTTCTTCCCGTCAATCAAGCCGGTCAAGCGTGGCGGCTGGCTGACGATCGATGGCGGCGGCACGATATACGGGGCCAAAGGGTATAAGACCCAGGATTTTTATTGCTACAGCCCGTTGAGTAATAACTGGGTTACCCTTGAGACAATCCCTGTGAATGAAGAAGGTAGAAACAAGCCGCCGTCAAAAGGGTGTAAGGGCGTTTCCGATGGCAAGGATTACATCTATATGACTAAAGGGAATAACACGCTGGGTTTCTGGCGATATGACATTACCGGTGATACCTGGGAGCGGATGGCCAATGTGCCAGAAGGGCCGCGGCGGAAGAAAGTAAAAGGCGGGACCGACCTCGTGTATGTAGAAAAGGGGGATACGGGTTATGTATACCTGTTGAAAGGGTATAAGACCGAATTTTACCGTTACAATGTTCTAACCCGGCAATGGGAAACATTGCCAGATGCGCCAACTGGCAGGCGTGGTAAGTGGGGTAGAGGTTCATGGCTTGTGTGCGACCACGACCAGACGCTTTATGCCCACAAAGCGAAGTACCATGAGTTGTGGAAATTCGACCTGGCTGGAGATACCTGGTATAATCATGATGCATTGACAGGTATGCCATTCTTTGGCATGCAGGGCGGCCGGCTCAGAAAGAAGAAATCCAAGGACGGTGGGTCTGCAGACTGGTATTCGGGCGAGATTTATGCGCTCAAGGGCGGTAATTCCCAGCAGTTCTTTGTGTATACCCCTTCAATTGACGATTGGACAGAACTGGACCCGGTACCACTGGAAGGGACAGGCGGTAGAAAGCGCGTGAAATATGGAGCGGACTTTGTGACCTATGATTACGGTGCCTTTTATGCGCTTAAAGGGAATAAAACTCGTGAGTTCTGGCGTTACAGAATGTGGCCCAAGAGTCTGGTGCGGCCGATGCGTTCAGGTGTAATGGCAAGAGGGGGATTTCAGATTTCAGATTTCAGATTTCAGATTTCTCCTAATCCGCTTACCAGAGGTTTTGCGGTTTTGCGGTACAGTCTGCCAAAGGCTGGACTTGCCAACTTGGAGGTATTTGATGTTGTTGGTCAAGTCGTGAAGANGGAGACTATTTTCTTATCTAGAAATGGAACGGCCGTTCTGAACATGAGGAATCTGAGTGNGGGTGTTTATCTCGTGCGTATCAAAGCAGACGGTTTCGCAGTAAGCAGGAAGGTTGTAGTGCGCTAGCTGTTTTTTTCTAAGAGGTCGCGGATNCTTATCAGTTGCTTTTTGAGCCAGAGCAGGGCTTGACGGTTGTCCTTGAATTTCGGTGAGGATTTCATCCTNGCCAACTGAAGTTTCGTTCCTTTGACGGTGAGTCTTTCGCGGCGGATGAGGTGCTTGATTAGCTGGAGCCGTTCCATTTGCTCGGTTGAATATATCCGTCGACCAGCCGAGTTACGTTTAATCTTGAGGTCAAATTCTTTCTCCCAGTAACGCAGCACATGGGGTTCGACATTCAGTTTCCCACATGCTTCGGTTACGCTGTAATACTTCTTGCGGGTCAATGGACCTCCTTTTTTGGGGTTCGGCCAAGAAGTCTCTTAACGCTGTTTTGTGGTGCTGAATTCTCGTATAGAATTCGGTATACTTCTTCAGTTATTGGCATCTCGATGCGGTGGCGGGATGCGAGCAAACGGGCCGACCGCACGGTCGTGGCACCTTCGGCTACACCATTCAGTGCGGTCTGGGCTTCGTCAAGAGTTTTGCCCTGGCCGATGAGTAGGCCGAGCGAATGGTTGCGGGAATGGTTTGAGAAAGCGGTAACAATCAAGTCACCGATACCAGACAGTCCGGAGAATGTCAGTGGGTTGGCGTTCATTGACAAACCCAGGCGGGTCATTTCAGCCAAGCCGCGCGTTAGTAATGCGGCTTTGGTGTTGATGCCGAGCCNGAGTCCATCGGCGATGCCAGCGGCAACAGCGATAACATTCTTGAGCGCTGCACCCAGTTCAACGCCAACTACATCGTTGCTCGAATATATCCGCAGATTTCCGGCGGTAAGAGCATCGCGAACTATCCGGGCTGCATTCTCATCATCAGATGCAGCCACGAGCGAAGTCGGGTCGCCAAGGGCAAAATCATAGGGTATGGCCGGCCCGGCAAGAACGACCATCGGCAGATTGGGCAGAATTTCCTTAAGGAGGACTGACATCCGTTTAAGGGTTTTGGGGTCAATACCTTTTGTAACAGTGATTACCACTCTGGTTTCTGCTGAAAAGGCCGGGGCGCAATAGTGGGCTGCTTGTGCGAGTGCAGATGAAGGGGTAGCGAAAATTACCAGGCGGGCATGTGAGAGGACTGATTCGTGGTCGCCGGAAATAGTCAGCCGGTCCGGAAGGATTATTCCTTCGGGCAGGTCAGGGTGGTGTCGGGTTTTTAGTAATTCCTTAAGTCTGGAGGTGTCTTTTTCCCAGAGTGCAGGTTGAGCTCCATACTTGAGAAACCCGAGTGCCAGGGACAATGCCCAGCGTCCTGAGCCGATGAATGCAATTTTATCTTTCATGCTTTTTCCCGAAGATTTTGAGCCAGAGCCCGAACCGTGGTTCGGTGCCGTGTGCGAGCCTTTTGATGTTTGTCATGTGGCGCAGAATCATGAGCAGGCCGACGACCGATGCGAATATCAAAAGCGAAATGTCGCCATGGTAAAAAAAGGCCGTGAAAGGTGCCAGGACTATGCCGAAGATAATAGATGATAGGGAAACAAAGCCGGATACCAGAAGGGCGATAGTATAAACGCCAATGCCGGCGGCGAGGCTGCGCAGGCAGAGGAATGCACTGACACCGATGGTCGTTGCTACGCCTTTGCCGCCTTTGAATCGGAGCCATGGGGTAAACACATGGCCAAGAACCGCACCCAGACCGACAAAGGCCGGTGTCAATCCGAGCGCAGGTGCAAAAGCGGTAGGTAGAAGCCCTTTGGCCATATCGAGGATGAGAACCGGTATCGCCCAGCCAGGGCCGATGACCCGGTAGACATTGGTAAACCCGATATTGCCTGAGCCGNGTTTGCGCACATCAATGCCTCTGAGTCTGCCAGCGAGAAAACCGAAAGGGATTGAACCGCANGCAAATCCCAGTGTCAGGGAACCGAGTATTGAAAAAAGCNTGNCAGATGTCACTTGCGGGTTCCAACTTTGATGTCCTTGCCTAATTCATAACCGGCATTCAACCGTGCTCCNAGCCTCAGATTTAACTGATTGAGTCGTCTTGGTGGTGTGAAACCCGTCGCCGGGATTGTAACCATCAGTGAAAGCAGGATAATAGCTTGTTTACAGGGAATCATTCTCATAATGTCAAGATAGCGGCCGGTTGCGTTTTGTCAAGATGTTAGATTATATTGACACACCGAGCCTACTGTGCTAAGGTGAATCGAGATGGAAAGCCAAGACAAAAACAAAGATAAGGGTAGCTCTCAAGTTCCGAGTATTGTCTTTCATCCCGATGAGAAGAAACTGGCCCGGGTTGCCAGGATAAGGCGGCTGCTGTTCCTGTTGACATTTGTGATTCTGGGTGTGGCACTGATTTATTTCATTACTTTTCGGCCGCGCAGTCCAGAAGTTCTGTTCCATAGTTCCTTGCCGAACATAGCGGAAACGGGACTGCCCAAAGAATCAAACGCATCCCGGTTGGTTCCTGCCGATTCTTTCTCAGGCAATAAGCCGAAAACAGACGACATTTTGTCCCAGGTTCATCAGTGGGTGGTGGGTATTGAGATAAGTGCGCAAGCAGCACAGAACCGGTGGCGTCGGGCCCAAGACCTGCTGCCGATGGCAGCAGTAACCAGGGAGCAAGCCGATGGTGCCTTGGAACGGTTAGATGAAGCCCAAACAATGCTTGATAGTGCGAGCATGGATGTAGTAGACGCAGAGATGAAGGCAAAGTTTATCAAACAGACCTCCAGAAACGCTCACGGCAGGAACGCTTACCATTTCAGTGTAATCTATGTAGCCGCGGACAAGTATGTTTCTTTACTGAAGAAAGAAGCAAAGGGCCGGCATGGATTTCTCGATGCATTTATTGCTTCTCTCAGGGCAGTGATTTCGGGCGATAGGGCAGAAGCGGAAATAAAGCTGAATGTGGCAAACAGCTATCGTTGCGAATCTGATAACAGGCAGCGTATCCTAAAGAGAAGGGCACGGCAAATGCGGCAGGCGGCACAAGTGATATTCAGATAGAATTGTGCGTTCTGATTTTACTGGACTGCCTGATTGTAGTCAGTAAAATTAACACGGTAGCTAATGAAATCAGGGAAGGGACTTAACCAAATCCGGACGGTTTTGCCGTTAGAATACCGTTATAATACACGATTGGCCGGTGCTTTGACCGGGGGAACTATTCTTCTTATCGGGATTCTCTTTTTCGGCAGCGGTCCTTTCGTACTGGTTTTGTTTCTTCTGGCGCTGGCCGGGATTGCAGTAGGTTTATTCGGACTCATTGCCGACGCGCGGGGATTTATCCATTCTATTGGCAAGCGTCTGGTCGTAACAGACGAACAGATTCAGGAAGTGGACGAGAAAGGACAAATGCGTTGGCAGGTCAGGAGCGAAGATATTCTGTCGGTTCATGTTATAAGTAACCGACCGGTATTCCCCTTGGGTATGGCGAATCGCTGGTGCGCTGAGGTATGGAGTTTGGAACTTCAGAGCGGCCGGATTTTGAGGGTGCCGGTATGGCTCTTGCCGGACCGGGGCCGGCGTTTCAAGCAACGGCTGGATGCTTTTCTCGAGCGAAGGGACTTTAGACCTGCTTGACAATCTTACCAGAAGTTATATCATTCCGCACATTGGACTTAATTGAGTCGCTTGTGACCGAAGGAGACACCAAGATTCTCCTGGTCGTGCTTGACGGCTTGGGTGGGGTTCCACGCAACAACAAAACCGAACTGGAGGCAGCCTGGGTTCCGAATCTGGACCGGTTGGCCGCGAAGTCGAGCCTTGGACTTTCGGTTCCTGTCGATGTCGGGATTACGCCCGGCTCTGGCCCGGCCCATCTGGCCCTTTTCGGATACGACCCTATACATTACTTGGTCGGCCGGGGGGTGGTTGAGGCATTGGGTGTCGGGTTGGATATCAAGCCCGGTGACCTATGTGCCCGGGCAAATTTCGCCAATGTAGGACCAGACGGCAAGGTCAGGGACCGCCGTGCCGGGAGAATACCAACCGAGGTTTGTGCTGAACTCTGCGGCCGGTTGAGGAAAGGAATCGGCCGGATTGAAGATGTCGAACTCTTGATTGAACCAGGGAAAGAGCACAGGTTTGTCGTGGTATTTCGCGGTCGTGGTCTTGAGGAAGGGCTGACCGATTCTGACCCGCTTCATGAAGGGGTTGCCCCGTTGGAGGTTCGTCCGCTTCGAAGCGAAGCTGCAAAGTCCAGCCGGGTCGCCAATGCCTTTATCAAACAGAGTGCAAAGATTCTAGCAGAAGAGAAACAGGCCAATTATGTGCTGTTGCGTGGTCTGGCAAGACCGCCCGTTATCCCGACTATGCATGAGCGATACAAGTTGAATCCGGCCTGTATAGCGGTGTATCCAATGTATCGAGGTCTTGCCAAGCTTGTCGGGATGGAGGTTCTGGAGACGGGCGAAACTTGGGACAGCGAGGTTGCAACGGTGAAGAAACACTTCAGCGATTTTGATTTCTTTTACCTTCATTTCAAGGAAACCGACAGGGCAGGCGAAGACGGAGACTTCGACGCCAAGGTGGAATTGATTGAGAAATTCGACGAAGAGATTATGCCTCATTTGACATCTATGGGATTCGATGTGCTCTGTATTACCGGCGACCACTCAACACCATCGGTTCTCAAGAGCCATTCCTGGCATGCGGTTCCGCTGCTGATTTCCTCCAGGTATGTGCGTCCACAGGTCCGCATTGAGGAATTCGGTGAGCGTGCGTGTGCCCGAGGAAACCTGGGCTATCTGCGTGCCCGACAGGTAATGAACCTGCTTCTGGCCCACGGTTTGAGANTGAAGAAATTCGGGGCTTAGTGGCCGGCCATAAGAAAGCGGTTATCTCGGTCTGGGATAAGACCGGTATCGTCGGGCTGGCCCGGGTTCTTGACCGTGCAGGGTATACAATTCTTTCCACTTCAAAAACAGCAGAAGCGATTCGTAGCGGCCGGATTCCGGTTAGTGAAATATCTGAGTTCACAGGCTCACCGGAAATTCTGGGTGGAAGGGTAAAAACCCTGCATTCAAAGATTGCCAGTGGGATTCTGACGACCAGGCATGATTCAGCAGTGGAATCGATAGATATCGTTGTATGCAATCTATACCCGTTTGCAGATGGATTGAAACATGGAGCGAATNATAAAGAACTGGTGGAACTTATCGATATCGGTGGCGTTACCCTGCTGCGTGCCGCAGCCAAGAATTATGCATTCGTAACCGTTGTTCCTGACCCTGAATACTACCCTAGGGTAATATCAGAAATAGAGGAGCACGGTGCGGTCAGGCTCGAGTTTCGTCTTGAGCTGGCATGCAGGGCCTTCCAGATGACCAGCCGTTACGATGCGGCAATTGCTCGGTATTTCTGTTCCTCCAAGCGATAACCTGAACAGTGCTTTCGCACTTGGGTATTTTGTGCTTGACATTTGCGGTAAATTTATTATATATATCCTTCGGTCTGGACATATATAAGTTTTCTGTTTTAAGTAACAGGAGGATAAGTGGCTAGAATAGCGGGTATTGATTTGCCCGATAATAAGACGATTCTTTATGCCCTGCCACATATTTCCGGCATCGGGCATTTTTCGGCGCGCCGGATATTGGATGCGGTCGGTATCGAGCTAAACCGGAAGGTCAAGGATTTGAATGAAGAGGAGATTGCGAGTATCCGTAAGGAAATAGATAGTAACTATAAAGTTGAAGGCGGACTGAGGGCCGACATATCTGCGAATATTAAACGGTATATTGAAATCGGCAGCTATCGTGGCTTGCGTCACCGGGCCGGTTTGCCGGTGCGTGGCCAGCGTACCAGAACTAATGCCCGGACCCGAAAGGGACCGCGGCGGACTTCAGGCACGATAAAGAAGAAGAGTTAATTATGGCAAGAAGGCCTTCCAAAAAGAGAGTTCCGGCCCAGTGCGTCGCCCATATCAGCACTACTTTTAATAATACAATGGTGACAATTGCAGACCCACAGGGTGCAGTTGTTTGCTGGTCTTCTGCGGGCCGGGTTGGTTTTAAGGGGTCTAAGAAAGGGACTCCTTATGCGGCCGGGGTGTGCGCCGAGGCTGCGGCCAGAGAAGCAGAAAGCATGGGCGTCAGGATGGTTGAGGTAAAGATAAACGGACCCGGGCCGGGCCGAGAGGCGGCTGTCAGGTCTCTGCAGAATGCCGGGCTCGATATTGTAGCAATCAGGGATATTACACCGATTCCCCACAATGGCTGCCGGCCACCAAAGCAGCGCCGGGTGTAGCAAGGCGATTGTTGACTTGGATGCGTCAGCTTTTATAATTCGCAATTGATAATGGCAAGAGATATAGGACCGAAATGTAAAAGATGCCGTAAGGCAAAAGAGAAGCTTTTTCTGCGCGGCGAGAAATGTTTCTCTGACAAATGCGTGCTGATGAAGCGCGGAGAAGAGCCGATGGTTCGAGGTCGCCGCCGGCGGCGGATATCGGATTATGCGATTCAATTGCACGAGAAGCAGAAGCTGAGAATGATGTACGGCGTGCTTGAGCGGCAGTTCCGTAATTATTACGAACTGGCTGCCAAATCCGCCAATACCGCTGCAACGCTCGTTATTCTGCTGGAACGGCGGCTTGATAATGTTGTGTTCCGGCTTGGGTTTGCCAATTCCCGTCCGCAGGCTCGTCAGTTTGTGCGTCACGGTCACATAGCCGTTGACGGCCGGCGGGTAAACATACCATCTTATCTGGTAAAGGCCGGGCAGACAATCGGCATCAATGGCGAAAACGGTTTGAAGCTCGTCAAACCGATTCTTGCGGACAAGGAACCTCCGGCAACAGCGTGGCTCAATATGGACAGTGGTGCCGTGACCGGGAAAATTATCCGGGAGCCCCTGCCAGAGGATGTAAAGGGTATTCCGTGTAACACCCAGTTAATCGTGGAGCTTTATTCGAAATGAAGCTTAAACGGTTCATTATGCCCGAGAAACTGGATTACGAGGCCGAGACGGCCACTGAATCCTATACGAAGTTTATCATTGCTCCGCTTGAGAAAGGGTGGGGCAACACGATTGGAAATAGCTTGCGTCGGGCGCTGCTTTCCTCGGTTCAGGGCGCAGCGGTTACCCAAGTGCGGATTGATGGTGTAGCCCATGAGTTTTCTACTATCGAAGGTGTGGTGGAGGATGTTCCCGAGATTATGCTTAATATCAAGAAGCTGCGGATGCGGTTCTGGTCTGAAACGCCGAAGCTCTGTTATCTCCATGCCAAAGGCAAGCGGGAATTTACGGCCAAGGACCTTACGCTGCCGCCAGAAATTGTCATCGCTAACCCGGACCAGAAGATTCTTACGATTTCCAACAAGAATCGGGCGGTAAATATCGAGATGCTCGTAGAAAATGGCCGCGGTTATGTGAAAGCAGAGCGTCTAAAAAAGAATCAGGCCGTGTCTGAAGGGACAATTTTCCTCGATGCTTTTTTCTCGCCTGTGAAAAAGGTGAACTACTGGGTCGAGAGTATGCGCGTGCTTGAGCGAACCGACTTTGAAAGGGTGGTGCTTGAGGCATGGACCGACGGTTCGGTGAGACCGGATGAGGCTTTGATTCAGTCGGCCACAATACTCAAGAACCATATGAGTATCCTGGTGCCGTCTGAGAAGGAGCCTGAGTTTATTAAGGAAGAAAAGCTCTACCGTGACCGTGACCGGTTGATTGAAGTTCTGGCGATGGACATTGAGGAACTGGAGCTTTCCAACCGTGCTCTGAACTGCCTGAAAAAGGGACGGTCCAAGCGAACAGGCGAGCGGATTTCGATACAGACTGTTGGGGATTTGGTCCAGCGTACCGAGAAGGATATGCTGGATATTGAGAACTTCGGTAGGAAGTCGCTTGAGGAACTCAAGAAGGTGCTTGAGGATATGGGGTTGACTTTCGGGATGGATATATCCGGGTTTGAGTCGAAGGAGTAGTCGTTGCGTCACGGCAGAAAGGTAAAGAAGTTGGGCAGGACCCGGGCACATCGGCTTGCTTTGCTGAAGAACCTGGTTCGGGCGCTGTTTACTTATGAGCGTATCCAGACTACTTTACCGAAGGCCAAGGAAGCAAGGCGTACGGCTGAGCGGATTGTCAGTTTTGCCCGAAAGAATACGGTTGCGGCGCGCAGGCAGGCCGGACGATTTATTACTGATAAGGACTTGCTCAAGAAACTTTTTGATGTTATCGGGTCGAGGTTTGCGGACCGAGAAGGCGGGTATACCAGGATTTACCGGCTTGGACCGCGTGAAGGTGATGGCACGGAGATGGCACTTCTGGAGCTGGTAATCCGGGAAGAGTCTCATAAGGAGAAACAGGCCAAGGCAAAAGCGAAGAAGGGACGTGGCCGTAAGAAAACGAAAAAGCGGACCGAAGAGAAATCTGTCTCGAAGAAAGCCCGGGGTAAGAAAAAGGAGTAGGGGTTTATGTCGAGTTTCCGGATTCTTGTTAAGTCCAAGATTCAGCGGCTGACCGTGACTGGCAAGAACCTCAAATACGAAGGCAGCCTGGAACTGAACGAGGATTTGATGCGTGCTGCCGATATCCTGCCGAATGAAATCGTGCAAGTTGTCGATGTTAATAACGGAAATCGCTTTGAGACTTATGCCATCAAGGCTACCAGTGGTTCCGGAGTGTGCGTGCTGGACGGTGCCGCAGCACGGATGTGTGAAATAGGGGATGAAATTATTGTCATGAGCAAGGTTTTCATTGAAGAGGAGTTAGTAGCTCAGCACCAGTTGAAGAAAATTAAAGTCGATAGGAATAACCGTATAGTTAATGACGGCGGTAGTTCTCGCAGCGGGTGAGAGCAAACGTATGGGGTCAGTGACCCCGAAAGTGCTTTTACCCATAAATGGACGTCCGCTTCTCAGTTATACAATTGATGCGGTCCGTGAAGCCGGGTTGAAGCGCATTATAGTTGTAGTCGGCAATGCATGGAGACAGATTGAAGCCATATTCCCTGATAGTGATATGGAATTTGCAGTTCAAGCCGAACAACGGGGAACAGCCGACGCACTGCTTTCATGTCGGGATTTGCTTGGAGATAACGAAGAATGTATGGTGCTGTGCGGCGACACACCGCTTTTGACCGGCAGGACCATTTATCGGCTCGTAGATGCCTATCAGAATTCAGGGGCCGACATTGTGGTTCTCACCGCGCGTCTGGAGAATCCTTTCGGGTATGGCCGAATCGTGCGTGGTGCTGACGGTAATGTTGAGGAGATAATTGAGGAACGAGATGCACCGAGAGGAGTTAAGAAAACAACAGAAGTGAATGCCGGGGTTTATGTCTTTTGCTGGGGCAGGTTGCGGCCGGTCCTGGAATGTATCAGGCCGAGCTCGGTATCGGGCGAGTACTATCTGACCGATGCTGTCAGGATGATAAGGTCCAGTGGGGGACAGGTTGCGGCTGTGATCGCAGAAGACCCCAAAGAGATTCTGGGTGTCAATACACAGGAACAGCTTGCCGAGGTCAGGTCCGAGGTCGGCCGGCGTTCGTTTCGGGAACAGGTATGAAGCATTCCCTGGTCTGGTTGCTTTTGGGTATTGTGCTGGTCGCAGTTGGCGGTTCTGTAACATGGCGATTCTTGTCCAGTGATGTGCCATCTCATTTTGACCCGAAATCAGTCCGCATAGAAATTATGAATGGCTGCCGTGTTGACCGTTTGGCTCGGTCGGTTGCCGACGAGCTCAAGTTGCGCGGATTTGATGTATACGATGTCGGAGATGCAGACGGCTACCATAAGCGCACAGTAGTTGTGGACCTGCGTGACCCGACCGGTGGGAACGCCCGGAAAATCGCGGCCGCACTAACCGTGCAGCCACGATTCTGGTTTGTTCCGAGGGGTGATAAATTGATACCTGAAGTAACGGTACAGTTGGATTCTTCGCGCTACCTTGAGGCGGGGATAGTGTTAGGCGAAGATTACTTCAGGTTTTTCCCTGGTATCGTTATCCTCCGTTAGAATGACAGCCGAACATCTGGTTACCAGAACTGCTGAAATAATCAGGGATAAACTTGGGGAAGACGTCGTAGTGCTGGACCTCCATGACCATTACGCTCTGACTGATTACTTTGTAATCGCAACCGCCAGTTCGACCATTCACGCCCAGGCGATTGCTACAGAAGTAGTAGAGAAGCTGGCGCAGGAAGGAGAGCGGGTACATCATATCGAAGGGGTTGAAAATGCCCGATGGATTTTGCTTGACTATGTGGATGTTGTAGTGCATATTCTCTTAAGTGATATTCGTTTGTTCTACGGTCTGGAAAGACTGTGGGGTGATGCACCGAAACGGAGTTTTCCGTCAGAAGATAATTTGTCATTCTGAATTTCGTAGGTTACGGAATTCGGGAAGAGCGGGTTTTGTTGTCCTTTTGGACGGCGTTTTTGCCTTGAATAGGAGGTGCTGATTGAGCTTGATGTCTTTGCTTGAACCCGAACGGATAAACCTCAACTTGAGAGGACGCAAGAAAGTGAGCGTTCTGCGTGAGTTGGTCTCAATGGTAAAAGAGGGAGATGGTGCTGAGGCACTTTTGCAGACCCTTTTGAAACGGGAGGAGCTGGGTTCTACTGGTATCGGTAAGGGTATCGCCATTCCACATGGCCGGTCGCTCCTGATTGATAAGCTGGAGATGGCAGTTGGCAGGTCTAACAAAGGTGTTGATTTCGACTCCATTGACAAGAAAGCGGTTCACCTTTTTTTCCTGATTATAGCTCCTCCCCAGGACCGGGGAAACCAATATCTGATTACGCTGGGCCGGGTGGCAATGGTGTGCCAGGAGTTGGCCAAGAAGAAGCGTCTTTTTGACCCGCAGACTCCAGGGGAGTTTCTCGAGCTTATTCGTTCTCTTGAGGAAAAGATTAGATGAATCCCAAAATCGAGACCTTGCGTTCATTAGAGGAATTTGACCATATTTTGCGCGACATTGAGAATGAACATTACCAAGTCGCAGGATTCAAGATTGTCAAACCTTCGAGTGAGTTTATCAAAATAGCAGAAAAAGGACGCGCAAAGTTGACCAAGAAAATTGACCCAAGAATTCTGGCCCAATACGAAAGGATTATGAAACGGTACGGCGGCCGTGTAGTGGTGCAGGTGATTCACGAGTTCTGTGGCGGCTGTTATGTTAAATTACCGTCTGAACTGGCGGCAAGGTGCCGAACCGAACTGGTGACTTGCCCCAACTGCGGTCGTTTTCTCTATTATGTCAAGTGACCACAGTCTGGGTTGACTGCTGCGAGATTTTTTCAAGCAAGTGCCTTTTTCTATGTAATATGCCTGGATAATGCTAATTTGGTTGATGCTGGCGACAGCGTTCGAGTTTCTGGTGCCGACCGGCAATGCCGGCGGGATGATAGCAGGTGGTGCTGTTGCTGACTGGCAGAATCTTTTTCTTCAGAACCCGGCACTTATTATGGAGGCGGAACGGTTTCAGGCTGGTTTGGCTTACAGTCGGCCTTACGGACTCGATTGTGTGGACTGGGGTCGGATTTGCGCTGTGGTAAGAAAAGAACGCTGGGGCAGTGGTGTTGGCTTCGGTAGCCTTTCATTCGGAAACTACCGCGAAAGCGATTTGCAGTTGAACTTCGGGGTGGAACCGATAAAACAGGTGAAAGCAGGTCTCGGGATGCACTTGATGGCGGTGGATATAGGAAGGTATGGTGTCGATGTTGTACCGGCATTTGACCTCGGATTTGCTTGGCAAGCGGGCGTTTTTCGTCTCGGGGCCGCCGGTTTCCGCACTAATCTGCCAAGGTTCAGGAACGGTGACGAGCTGCCTGGGCGTTTTGTGCTTGCGGGTGCAATGAGGCCGGTAGAGACACTGGTTCTGGCACTGGACCTGAGCCGAGAGGGGGGTAAGGAGAGCGCTGCGTTCGGTATGGATTTTCGTTTGGTCCCGCCGCTTGAGTTGCGTATCGGGGTCGGTTATGAACCGTTGTTGTATGCGGCTGGATTTGGTATTCGGGTTGGTGTCTTCAAGATTGATTATGCTTATCGTTTTCACCCGCAGTTGAAAGAAACACATATCTTCGGGATGCAGGCCGCGTGGCATTAGTCTGGATACTGGTTTGTTCGGTTTTTTCAGAAGGATGGGAATTGCTGCCAGAGGCACCGGTCAATGAGGATGACCGTGCATTACAGGAAGAGGTTGAGTTCCGGTTGTCGCATCCGATTGATTTGAACCGGGCGACCGTGGATGAGTTTTTGTCTATTCCCTGGCTTAATCCGGTGCTGGCTTATCGAATTGTGTCTTTCCGGAATGCTTTGGGTCGTTTCGAGAGTCCAACGCAGTTGCGGTCTGTGCCTGGTATGTCAACAAGCTGTTGCGACATGCTGAGTCGTCTGGTGACTGTTACTAAAACAGAGCCTGGTTGGGGTGGAACTGCTTTGATGCGGATGACTGCAGATACTATTCCGTTCGGCAGATATCGATGGTCGGGGTTTGGACGGATTCTTGCCGAACGGGATTATTGGAAAGGGATAGCTCTTTGGGAAAAGGACCGCAATGAACCAGATTTGACCGACTGGATAGGAATGGGGTTGGGCTTTTCAAAAGGGAGATTCGGTATGGTTATTGGTGATTACACCTTTGGCAGTGGACTTGGAGTCGTTTTCAGCGGGCCGTACCGCCGTGCTAACGCACGGTGGGCTGCTGATGTCAAAGGCCCGGTTCTCTTGAAGCTGGTTAAGTCCCCGCTTGAAACTCGGGCTTTATGCGGTGCCGGGACCGAGGTATTGTGCGGAGACTGGCGAGTGGTGGAATTCCTTTCGTATGTCGGTAGGGANGCGCGGTTTAATCCAGACGGGACTNTNGCGCGGCTGAAACTGGACGGGCTCCACGACGATTCGTTATCACAAGCAGAGCGTAACCTTGTTAAGGAGTTCGCATTCGGAACAGCGTTGTCGCGGCAATGGCAAAGGGTAGCGGTGACTGCTGATTTTGCCCATGTGCGTTATAGCCGTGATTTTGCGCCGGTTGATTCCAGCAGTTCTTTCTTCGGCCATGCACTTGCCACCGGTGGATTCGGTGCCGATATCAGGGTAGATAATTATCGACTGGGTCTGGAGGGTGGTATTTCAACCGGAGGTGGCGTAGCGGGTGCTTTGGACCTCGCTGGCGACTGGCAGGAGCTCACGGCCGGGTTTGGTCTCAGCGGTTACAGTAAGAAGTATTTTGCACCGCTGGGTCGGTGGCGCTGTCTTACGGACCGAAAGGAACGACTTTATGCCAGGGCACTTTTGGGCTATCGAATGTATGGTTTCAAATTCGGCATCCGTGGTAATACATACCGTGATTTCCGAATCGACTCATTACCGGCACGGCTGGAAACGAGATTGACCAAGCGACTTGGTCTTTCCCTGTTCAGTTTGAAGCTCGGCCGCAGTTTTGAACTTGAGCAGCGTCGTTATCGGACAAGCCAGTGCAATATCGAGCTTGAGCCCACTCAGAGGTATTATATCAGATTCACAATTGCCGATAAGTATCCCGAACAGAATAACGGGCGTGGCCGGATGGCCGCGTCGTCACTGAGAATGAAGTGCGGGCATTTCTCGGGTGTTTTGTCATGTGCTCGGTTTGACATGACCGGGACCGGGGTAAGGATGTATCTGCATGAACACGGACTGATGCGTATCGGCAGCAGTTACAGCACGGCTGAATCATCCTGGCGTTTTGGTGTGGCATCAAGGTTCGGCTTTCGTAATGGAAGCGGGCTGGGGTTGAGGTTGGGATGTACTCGGAAGGCGACTTTGGTCTTCGAGTTTGGCGGCCAGTTGGAATTCGGATTAAACTGATGTTTGATTACCATGTGCATCCGGATTTCTCTCAGGACGCCCAGGGAAGCATCAGGGATTATTGCAGGCGTGCACAGGAATTGGGACTGGAGGAGATTTGCTTCACTACCCATTATGAGCCGGACCCGAAGCGTCATGATCGCGAGTTCGTCAGGGTCGGCGGACGACCGGTGCCGGTCGATTCAGATTGGCCCAAGGCATACTTCGCCGAGATTGAGGCCGGTCGGCGTGAATTTCCAAAGGTAACAATCCGTGCGGGCGTTGAGGTTGGATACGAAATCGGGCTNGAGGATACGATAGGTNATTTCCTTAATGCGTATCCTTTCGATTTTGTTCTGGGTGCGGTGCATTGTCTTGACCATGTTGCACTTACATCAAGCAAGGAACTGGAGGCGGCTGTGCGCGATTTTGGGGACAAAGAACCCGAGGAAATCGTTACCAGGTATTTTGATTATATTCAGGCTGCAGCAGACAGCAGGCTGTTTGACTGTATGGCTCATCTTGACATTTACCGCAAGTATATTCAGCCGTTGTTCGGCCCGAGGTTTGGGAAATGTGCAGACAATTTTATCGGTGGAGCATTAAAGCACATCGCGCAGGCCGGAATCGGCATCGAGGTCAATACCTCAGCATTTCGTCGGGGTATGGTCGAGCCGTATCCCAAAGAGAAAATAATCAGGATGGCATGGGATACTGGTATAAGGAGTTTTACCACGGGGTCGGATGCGCACAGAACAGGAGATTTAGGCAGTGGCATCGAGCGCGCCGAACTTATACTCGCGGATATCGGGGTAACTCCTGCCAGATTCGAATATCGCCATCGAATAGTCTGATTACCTTCTGGTTTCTGTTTTTACCCGTGTATTGACTTTCCAGGATGCGGAAATACAATTCAACTAATGGATGTCGGTATCCCCAGGGCCCTACTATACTACCGTTACGGCAAGTTCTGGGAGAAGTTCCTGGCCGGACTTGGAGCCAATGTGGTAGTTACCCGCAAGACTGACAAGGTTCTGGTTGAAAAAGGCCTTGGACATGTTTCCAGTGAGGTATGCCTGCCAATAAAGATATTGGCAGGGCACTTGGCTGATTTGAAAGGCAGGGTCGATGCAGTATTTCTTCCCAGAATTGTCTGGCTTGAAGACCACCTTTATGCCTGCCCGAAGATGATCGGGATAGTTGACATTGCCCGTATGATGCTCGGGAATAATACNAAACTGATAGCGCCCAGTTTGAAAGGTAACATTCTTTTGCCTCATCTCATTGCCGGACTGAAGATCAGTCCGAACCCTATTCGCGTTATTAAGGCTTTTTCGCACGCCCGTAGCGAACTGAGTTACCATACGGGGAAACCGGAATTCCGTCCGGGTGAGAAACGGGTCGCCTTGATTAGCCACTTTTACAACCTGGGTGACGATTATGTTGCGCACCCGATACTTTCGACTTTTTCAAATCATGGTTACCGCATTTGCACTAAGGACGAATTGCCTGAGAGTATTCTGCGGAATCGTGATGGGTTTGCAGAAAACATCCGCTGGGTATACGAGCGTGAGTTATACAACGCCTTTGTTTATTTCATGGATAAAGTGGATGGTGTATGTGTCGTTATGTCTATGGGCTGCGGTCCTGACTCGCTTGTAGCGGAATTCATGCGTCAACAGGCACACCAACACAGCATTCCTTTCTTGCAACTGGTGATTGATGAACATACTGGAGAAGCCGGCCTAGTGACCAGGATTGAGGCATTTATCGATATGGCCGAGCGCAGGAAATCAGCTTTGTCGGCAGCCTAGAACCGGATAGCGGATAATGAAAGCGACATTTCCCCGTTTCGGATACGATACTTATGTGTTCAAGACACTCATTGAAGACTTAGGCGGTGAAGTAATCCTGCCTCCTCCGACATCGAAAAAGACGGTCGAACTAGGCGTTAAGCATTCGCCAGAATTAATCTGCATGCCGTTCAAAATAACCCTTGGCAATTTCATTGAAGGACTGGAGAAAGGCGCGGATACACTGCTTATGGCAGCGGGCACGCGCAAGTGCAGATTCGGCTACTACCATTTCCTCCAGGAACAGGCGCTGGAACGGATTGGGAAGAAATACCGGTTTGTATCTGTAGGTCAGTATTCCCCGCTCGGTTTCATATTCCATCTGATGCCGCATATCTTCGGGGTGTCGCCACTTCGTGTGATACGGGCGTTATGCGTGATGCTTGAAAAAAGTGCCATGACGCACGAGTTCAGAGCTCTGCTCAACAGGAAGAGAGCGTTGGACTTTGAGGAAGCGGAGAAACTGAAACGGCCAGCCCTAGGAATAATTGAGCGGGCAAACTCAGTTTCGTCAATCCGGCGAGCCCGGAATAATCTGCGCGTGATGTTCAGTGTTGACGGACGGAAACCATCAGTTCGGGTGGGCTTTGTTGGTGAAATATTCACTATGATTGAACAGGGTGCCAATCAGGACATCGAGAAAGAATTGGGCCGGCTGGGTGTCGAAGTGGTTTTTGAGCGCAGCCTCTGGCATCATCTGCGTCATTTACTTAAGATAGACGCCAGTTATTTCCGGTCTGAAATTCTGGCACGGCGCTACCTTAAAGAATGTCCGGGCGGAGAAGCAATAAGAACGGTTGGTGAATCAATCCATTTCATAGAGCACTTGAAGGTTGACGGATTGGTTCATGTGTTTCCATTCATGTGCATGTCGGAGAATATAGCAATGGAGGTACTGCAGCAGTTGTCCGAGGAAACTCATGTGCCGGTCCTGTCTTTGTCGTTCGATGAGCATACCGCGCAAACCGGGCTCTTGACGCGGCTTGAGGCGTTTGTGGATTTGATAAAGAGGAAAAAGCGTGGTCAAAGGTTATCTCGGAATTGATGTCGGTTCGATTTCCACCAAGGGTGTGGTGATTGACAAAGACTGTAAAGTTCTGGCTAGTAGTTATCTGAGGACCCAGGGGACTCCAATAAATTCTATCAAGAAACTGCTGCGGGAACTGGTCGGACAACTGGACTCAGAAGTGCGTATCGTCGGGGCCGGCACTACCGGTTCGGCACGGCGGCTTGCCGGGGTAGTGATTCAGGCGGACATCGTCAAGAATGAGATAATCGCTCATGCGGTGGCAGTAGGTCAATTCTATCCCGAGGCCCGAACCGTTTTCGAAATCGGTGGCCAGGATTCCAAGATTATCATTCTAAGGGACGGTATCCCGATTGACTTTGCAATGAACAATGTATGTGCTGCGGGCACGGGCAGTTTTCTTGACCACCAGGCAGCACGGCTTGATATTCCGATAGAAGAGTTCGGAGATTTGGCACTTCGCGCCAAGAATCATGTCAATATCGCGGGCCGGTGCACGGTATTTGCCGAAAGCGACATGATTCATAAGGCACAGCTCGGTATCGCAACTGAGGATATTGTGGCCGGCTTGTGCGATGCTATAGTCCGGAATTACATGAATGCGGTCGCCAGGGGAAAGGACCTTCAGCCGTTGTTTCTCTTCCAGGGCGGTGTGGCGGCCAATATTGGCGTGCGTCGGGCATTCGAACGGACTATAGAGCAGAAGGTGGTTGTTCCAAAATACTTCCTGGTGATGGGAGCAATCGGTGCGGCAATTCTCGCATCCGAAGAAGTTCAGGGGAACGGCACTAGGTTCGCCGGTTTCGAAACGGCCGATGTTGAGTTTGAAACCAGGGCTTTCGAGTGTAACGGCTGCCCCAACCGTTGTGAAGTGATAGAAATATTGAGGGAAGGGAAGGTTATTGACCGTTATGGTGACCGGTGTGGTAAGTGGTCTGAGAATCTCGAAAAACCCTCGCCAGGGGGGTAAGAATTCAGGGTAGCAGAGACTCCTGATTGACATGTGGGACTTGAGGAGATAATATAACGGGTATTGTTAAGAAAATGGATGTGGATGGAGAGCGGGTTAGAATCCGGAATCCAGAATCTGGAGGTCTACCGGAGACGGTGGAAATGATGTTATTAGCATCGGTTTTGGTTTTGAACGGGCTGTTTTGTGCCAGCCACAAGGAGTCTACTATGCTTAGAGAACCTGCGGTAGCCGGTCAGTTCTACCCTGCAGATGCGAAGGTCCTGACTGAAATGGTGGACCGCATGTTGAATGATGCCCAGCCACCTGAGCTTATCGGTCGCGTAGTAGCGATTCAGGTACCACATGCCGGTTACCCTTTTTCCGGGCCGACTGCAGCTTATGCTTTCAAAATGCTTCAGGGGATGGATTCGGTTACAGTAGTGATTATCGGACCGAGTCACCGTGTTTATATCGATAAAGCTGCGGTTTTCTGTCACGGTAAGTGGCGGACCCCGCTGGGCGATGTTGATGTAGACGAAGAACTTGCCAAGGCGATTGTGGCCGGGGATGATTTCCTGGTAGATATGCCCCAAGTCCATAAGCTTGAGCATTCTATCGAAGTGGAAGTGCCTTTTCTGCAGCGGGCGTTTTCTGGCTTCAAGATTGTGCCGATAATGTTGCTTCAAGGTTCCTGGGAACAGTGCGAACGGGTAGGCAAAGCGATAGCACACGCGTGTCAAGACCGCAATGTTGTGCTGGTGGCTTCTTCTGATTTGTATCATGGTTATTCTTATGATGAGGACAAGCAGGCCGATAGTGTGACAACCGAGCTGATGGCCGGTTTTGACCCAAAGGCATTCTATGAAGCGCTGCGTCAGGGAAAGGCACAGGCGTGCGGCGGATATCCGATAGTAGCGACGATGGTGGCGGCAAGGGAACTGGGAGCGGATAAGGCGGTCGTGTTGCACAAGACGAATTCAAACGATGTAACCGGGGAAAAGGGTGGTTACTGCGTAGGTTACAGTGCGGTGGTTTTTCTGGATAGTAGCAAGACCGATAAGAAGTCCAATGATTTGACCGAACAGGAGAAACGCAACTTGCTTGGAATCGCACGCAATACACTGGAAGACTATATACGCAATAACAAAATCCTAGAAGTTAAACCTTTAACCCCAAGGTTGTCTGAGAAGCGCGGAGTTTTCGTTACCCTTCACAAGCAGGGTCAGTTGCGCGGCTGCATCGGTTATATTGAGCCGGTCAAACCGCTGTATCTTGCTGTGAATGAAATGGCGGTAGCCGCTTCGACCGAAGACCCGAGGTTTCCGCGAGTGACTATGGATGAGCTTTCTGATATTGATATTGAAATCACCGTGCTCAGCCGGCTGCAGCGAATCACTGACCCGAATTCGGTTGTTGTCGGCAAGCATGGTCTGGTGATACGCAAAGGCTACCAGTCGGGGCTGCTGCTGCCTCAGGTCCCGGTTGAACAGGGGTGGGACCGGAAACAGTTCCTGGAATATACCTGTCTTAAGGCCGGACTGCCGACCGATGCCTGGCAGGACAAGGATAGTGAGCTTTATGTTTTTACCGGCCAGGTGTTCGGGGAGAAGGAGCGGTAGAAGGCCGAAGGCAGAAGTCAAAACTCAAATATCAAATTGCAAAATGCAGAGTTCAAATTTCAAAGTTCAAACGACTAATTCCGATTTGACATTTGGATTTGATTGGGCTTTTGGATTTTGTCATTTGGGTTTTTGTGTAGGGTAGCGTGGGTATTCATCTTAACATAATACTGACTATCGCTTTGGCCGTGCTTTTAGGCACGGTCGGGGCCCGGGTGTTCAAGCGGTTTAAGGTTCCGCAGGTGGTGGCATATATCCTGATTGGATTCGGATTGGGCGGAAGCGCGCTCGGGATTATTGACGCGGCAACGATTGAAGGGTTGACACCACTCAGCTTGCTGGCATTGGGGATAATCGGGTTCAAGGTCGGCGGTGAATTACGACTCAGCGTTTTCCGCCGCTACGGTAAGAAGGCAATCGTTATCCTGCTGGCCGAAGGCATCGGCGCATTTGTTGTTGTTACCGCCCTGGTTGGATTGGTTACCGGCAATTGGGCCCTTGCAATTATCTTAGGGGCTATCGGCTCGGCGACTGCACCGGCTGCCACGGTGAATGTAATCTGGGAGTATCGGGCTTTAGGGGTGCTGACAACGATGATTCTGGCGATAGTAGCCTTGGATGATGGACTCGCTTTGCTGCTTTACGGTTTTGCATCGTCGATTGCCCAGGTGATGCTTGGCGGCGGCGGATTCTCTTTTATGAACGCGGTGGGACGGCCTTTGTACGAAATCCTCGGTGCCGCAGTTCTCGGCGGAGCGACCGCGGTTGCGTTCAAGTTTATATATCGTCGGATAAGAGAAAAAGAATTGTCCTTGGCTTTCGCTTTGGGCTGCATCATGCTGCTGGTCGGTGGGGCCCAGGCGTTGGATGTTGACTTGATTCTTTCGACGATGGTGTTTGGGGTAGTATTCACAAATCTTGCCGGGAAAAGAGGTGAGGAGGTATTTGAAACGGTGGAGCGGTTTGCACCGCCGATTTATGTTCTCTTCTTTGTTCTGGTAGGGGCCCATCTCAGGCTTGGAGCGTTGAATTGGGCAATAGGGTTGACCGCGCTCTTGTATGTGGTTGGCCGCACGGCCGGTAAGGTTACCGGTGTCTGGGTAAGTTCCCGAGTTACCCGCGCCGCTACTGTTGTCAAGAAATATCTCGGTTTCTGCTTGCTGTCTCAGGCCGGGGTTGCTATCGGATTGGCGATTCTTGCATCGCATTCTTTTGCAGACCACCCCGAAATTGCGATGACGGTTATCGCAGTGATTACTACAACCACTTTTCTTCTAGAACTGCTTGGCCCGCCATCGGTCAGGTATGCTATTACTAAAGCCAGAGAAACAGGAAGGAATATTACAGCCGAGGATTTGCTTGAGACCTACGCGGTCAAGGACGTAATGAATACGGGCCAGCCTTCAATCCCTCTTCATACACCGTTGCCAGAGGTTCTTGATACTGTTGCCAAAAGCGAAGCCGTTTACTTTCCAGTAGTTGATAGCAAAGGCGCGTTCAAAGGAGTAATAACGCTTGAAGGAATGAAGGCCACTCTGAATATGGCCCAGATTGGTTCTTTGATTGTGGCCCAGGATTTGATGGAAGAGTGCAACTATACCGTCAAACCAGCTACGTCGTTGCAGGAAGCCCAGCAGATTATGAAAGACCGTGGGCGCGATTTCCTCGTGGTTGTTGATGAGAAGGATGGCGGTAAGCTGGTAGGTTTCCTGATTCAGCGCCAGGTTCAGCTTGTGCTTGAGGAAGAAATCGCCCGGCGGCATCGGGCCGCCGAAGCCTAGATTTATCTGGCCGCGTATAAGAATAAGGCATTGGCCAGATAGACAGCAATAGCGGCCCAGCCGAACCAGGTAATGCGCAAGAACCTTCGACCGGGAGGGACTTTCAGGATAATGATGAACAAGCCGGCAAGCAGGAGCCCGGAGGATAGAGGAACGGTATGAGTAGACTGAACCGCAGCGAACAGGCTGCCGCGCCAGTAAACGATGTCACCAATCCCCAGAATTCCCAGATTGAACAGGTTGGAACCGATTAGTCCGCCAACCGCCATTTCAGGAGCGCGGATGCGCACCGCAGCCGTGGCAGTTACCAGTTCGGGCAAGGAAGTGGCAAAGGCAACCATAATCGTGCCGACAAAGGTGTTGCCGAGCCCGGTACTGGTGGCGACATGGGAAGCGAGGCTGGGCAATAGCACTGCGGCTGTTACGACTGCCAGGGCAAAAAGGATGTAGCGAATGACTGCGGTTCGAAGCGATATCCGGGTCGTGACCGGCCGGAGCGAAGCGGTTTCGGCAACAGTTCCGGCTTTGCGCACCGCCCAGAAATAGAGCAGTAGAATCAGCGGGGTGACTGGCGAAATCCAGCCGAGTGCTGGCAGTCTTGGACCAAGCATTATTGAGCCGGCGGCCAGAACCGACATCACGATGATGAACCAGGCAGAACGGACATGGAACCGGCTCAGGCCGTGGAGCCGGGTGCGGGACCGGCTGAACACGCCGACGATTCCAAGGATTGCCAGATTGAGAATATTGGAACCGGCAACATCGCCGGCCGCGATATTAGGTAGATTCTGTACTACCGCACTGGTGCTGTTGAAAAGCTCGGGCAATGAAGTAGCAACGGCAAGGAGCACCATTCCGGCCCATACCCGGCCGAGCCGAGTCCTTTCGGCAATTACATCGGCATAAATGGTAAGCCGAGTGCCAGCCCAGAGGATTGCAGCGGCGCAGCCGATGAAGCCAAAGATTACCAGTGCCACGAATGTTGGAAGATAACCCTGGTTGCACCGATGTCAATCATAGGATATTGGGTTAAGTGCAAGAAAGCCATGGGGTGCGGGATTTAATATTATGATAAAACCGAACATAATCACCGGCCGCAGATGTCTGTCAACCGTGAGCTGTCAGCCGATGAAGACGATTGGAGCATTCTGTGCGAATCGGAGCGCAGAGTGCCATCCGATGGCAGAACAGACGAAGTTGGATGGGTGAGGAAAAAATGAGTATTATGTCCCCGAAATGCTCCATGGATTGAGGAAAAACTCGCAGTTTAGAACCGCAGGGGGTTCAATGTTTCAATCCGGATAGTTGACGGCCTGCCGCCTGGTATCGGGTTAAGACAGGTTGAACAAAATGGGAAATTTTATGGTGTACAATCCTTTGAAGGCAATTTTCTGTTTACAATTAAGTCACGCGATTCCTCAGACAGATATATTAGAGCCAGAAAGAGACCAAAACATAACCAAGGATGTAACCCGTTGCCTTGCAAAGAGTTACACCCCTTTTGGGGGATGCTGCCGACTCAAATCGCATCATTTAGGCTTACCCCCTCCACCGCCCCCCTCTCTGGTTCTCTTCCGGATTTGTTCCCAGATTGTATTCCGGATTCTGTCCAGAATATTATTGCAGAAATGAATCCTGGTATGCATTGAGATTCTTTTCCTGTTTCAAACCCGGGTTTCTATTGAGAAATGCTCGGAAATACGATTCCTGAAATGTTCGGAGATATTCCTCAAGCGATGTTTCCCGCAATAGTTCCCGGCTCAATCGCTGGATGTAAAGGCGCAACTGACCTGGATTGTATTCCCGAACCCATTCCCGAAATCTTTCCCGGTCTTATTCCCGAATCCATTCCCGAAACAATGCCTGTTTTTAACAAAAGAAACCATTGGCCATGGCGCTTGCAAATCGCTATTCGTCAGTCGGTATTCACAAGCACTTGGCCACAGCTTGACAATAGTGGTCTGGCTGGTATCTTTCTGACAGAAAGTGAAATGGTTAATAACCCATTCTGCTTCGGCGATGGCTTCACCCACAATCGGACGAAGAAAATTGAGAAGCAAGACGATTGGAGCGAAGCGGAAACTGCCATCCGATGGTAGAACAGCAGAAGCTGGATATGGAGAAGTTAAGTAATGTGTCCCCATAACTCCATCCATTGGAATATGAACTCGGCAATTTATAGAGGATGTGAAGTCGTATGAAAACACTTGTGGTGCTCTATTCGAGGACCGGGAATACACTTTCTGTGGCCAAGAGGATAGCCGGCGAGATAGAAGCTGACCTGGAGGTTATTGAGGATAAGGTAGACCGAAAGGGGATCCTCGGTTTCCTCCTCTCGGGATACGAGGCACTGAGGAAGAAGGTCCCACCGATAGCCGAACCGAAATACACTCCCGGCGATTATAATCTTGTCATCATCGGAACCCCGATTTGGGCGGGACGGATGTCGAGCCCCGTAAGGGCTTATCTTCTACGCTTTCACGGGCGCTTCGGACAGATGGCGTTCTTCGCCACCTCCGCAGGCGGCGGCCATGGGAAAGCCCTCGCCGAGATGGCCGAGTTCACAGCGGCAAAGCCTTTGGCTACAGTTGAGATCACTTCGGACCATGTAAGGAGAGGGAAGGAAGTGGAAGCCATCAAGTCTTTCCTGGAGGTCGTCAAGCCCCAAAAGCGTTGATATTCCGGAGGGGAGGAAGATAAGGGGACATAATATCTATTTCTAACCACACCATTGCCTTCTCGACCAGGTGTATTTTACCAGATGTTGTTTTCCGGTTACGAAAACACCCTTCGAGAACACCTTATGACCTCTACCCTGACCTATGTTGTATCTTTTCCCGAAGAACACCCTATAAGTCATTGCTTATGAGTCCGTTACCCGATATAAGCTGTTCTTTTCCCCTCAAAAAAAGGTCAGGGGTGGGGTAGACCCCGGGGCCACCCAGGGGGGCACCCCCCTTGGCACCTCAAATCTTACCAACCCTACCTAATACTGTCAAGTTTTCCTGTGGGCGTGCATCCGGCTCTTGGTCGGATGAACACAGTTTTGGGAACATAATACGGACTTCAATACCGATTCCGTATGATGCTTTGATTGACCGCCATTCCATTTTACACGAATCGCAGCCGTCCCTGTCC
>JGI24025J20009_10000585_pt1 | contig 28228 bp, 27 predicted proteins | sample Cruoilmetagenom3_FD_20009 | JGI IMG/M metagenome (IMG submission 20009) | reverse complement strand
TCTGTGGATAATCTGTTGGCTTCTGTGGAGAACAAGCGCTCTCCCGACGCCGCGCGGCTGCTGTTCGGCCTCGGCATTCGTCACGTCGGCGCGGTGACGGCGCGCGATTTGCTCAAGCATTTTCATGAGCTGCCAGTTGTGCGGGAGGTCGCGGAAAAGGCCCGTGCAGGCGACGAAGTTGCGCTTGCCGAGATCACCGATATCGATGGCATCGGCACCGCCGTGGTCGAGGCGTTGGGCGATTTCTTCCACGAAGAGCACAATGTCGCCGTGTGGGAGGACATCCTCTCCGAAGTCTGTCCGCCGCGTTATGAAGTCGAAAGCGTCGACAGCCCGGTTGCAGGCAAGACTGTCGTGTTCACCGGCAAGCTGGAAACCATGAGCCGCGATGAAGCGAAAGCGCAGGCCGAACGGCTGGGCGCGAAGGCGTCAGGCTCGGTCAGTGCGAAAACGGACCTGCTCGTTGCCGGACCGGGCGCTGGCAGCAANCTNAAGAAGGCGGCGGAGCTGGGCATCGAAGTGATCGATGAAGCGGGCTGGGCGGCGATTGTGGAGGAAGTAGGATGAAGGGNAGGAACCGCGAAACTTCGATCGGTGTCGGCCTTGCCTTGGGCGTCGCCTTCGGTGCGGCTTTCGACAATATNGCCTTGGGCATCGCCCTCGGTGTTGCCTTCGGAGCAGCCTTCAGTGCGACCAACCGCTCGTCTGATGACACTCAGGACGATGACGAGCCTGAGGGCAAATAGGCGGATCAGCTGACGGTGGAGTCGTCCGAAGGTTCGGGGATCCATTTCATCACGCCGCCCGCGAATGGTGTCCACAGCCCCATCGGAATGCCCGCCTCCGCCAATCTCTCTCCGACCCAACTGTTGCAGGTGTTGCCCATCGTATANTCACCCAGCGCATCGTAATAGGCATCATCGACATAGGTGCCGCGCAATTCCTCGCGGCTTTCGNCCGGNGGAAGATCGGGNACGGCNCTCTCGATTGCCTCCACCAGCTGCGCATATTGATCGTGCGTGATGCGCAGCGGTCGGTGATGCTCGCTGGGGGCGGGGCGGACATAGTGGCTCACGCGGAGCAGCGAATCTCCGCCCATGGTCGCAATGCGCAGAGCCGTGCTTACTTCCAGATCGCCCCATGTCGGTACGTCGAGGAAGACCTCGCGCTCGCCATAGCCGATAGAAATATGCGTAGGCATTTCACCCGATGGCACGGCGCGTGCGGCGCTGGGGAAGGTCTCGCGCCAGTCCTTCAGATCGCTTACGATAGGCACGACAATGGAGGTGTGCGTACCATTGGTTTCGACCATGATATCCAGGCCCGTATCAGGCCCGGTCCAGTCGCTGTTTTGCGGGATCGAGCTGCCGACCCACGCCGCGACCGGATAGCCGACCACGACCATGGCAAGCATGGCGAGAACGCCAAGAAATCCGCGAATAATCCTGCGCTTCATCCGGTGAATCTATGTCGCAGCCACAGGATTGACCAGTCCCCGGATCTGAGACGGCGGTGGAGGCGGAAGCCCATCCGCAGATAGGCCGCGCGCACGTCTGCTTCCTGCCGGGTCAGCAGGCCGGAGAGCAGAATGCTGCCACGCGGGGCGACGGCCTCGGCAAAATCCGCCGCCATTTCGATCAATGGCCCGGCGAGAATATTGGCGATGAGCAGGTCGAACGGCGCTGCCGCTTGAAGAAGCGAATTGTGCATTCCATCGGCCACGATCATCGTGACTTCGCTGGGACCAGTGCCGAGGCGCACCTTATTGCGCACCGCGTTCTCGATCACCGCTGGTTCGCAAACCGGGTCGATATCGGATGCGGTCACAACTGAATGCGGCCACAATTCCAACGCGGCAAAGGCGAGCAGGCCGGTGCCTGTGCCAATGTCGGCGACGTGGCGCGGATTGACGCCCTGCGCCCGCATCGCATCCAGCATCACGAGGCAGCCTGCGGTCGTTTCATGATGGCCGGTGCCGAATGCTTGCGCGGCTGGAATGCAGAAGTTGCGCACACCTGCCTCACTGCTCGGTGCATGATCGGGTGTGTGGACATGGAAACGCCCGGCGCGGATTGGTTCGACCCCGCGCTGGCTTTCACTCACCCAATCGGCATCGGGTAGTTGTTCTGCAACAAGGCGCGGCGGCTTGCCCGCAAAAAGCGCGCGCACAGCCTTGTGCTGCGCATCGCTCGGCTTTTCTGGCAGGTAGGCGTCAAGGCACCAGCAATCGGGCTCATCCGGGTCGACTTCATAGCCCGCGAGGACAACGCTTTCGTCCCAACCCATAGAATCATCGCGCTGTGCAAGCGCACTTTCGATGCGGGCCTTGGAGGCGATGGCAGAGAGTTTCCAGCTCATTGAGCAGCCTCCTCGACTTCCAAGGCCATTCGCGTTTCGAGCCGTTGGAGGACGTTTGCAGCATATTCGGCGCAGCCCATGCCCGAGGTGAGATCTTCAGCCAGTAGCTTGTCGCGCATACCGCTCGCAGAGGGATGCGGCGTGAGCAGAATATCGCAATCGAGTGCCGCGAGGCGGGCAATGCCATCGCGGTAGGCTTGCACATATCCGGGATGCTGAGAGAAGCGGTAGGTATCGGCGCTGACGGGCGAGAGGCTGTCAGCATAGACAATGGTCAGACATTCCTCGCCCTCGCAGCTTTCCCATTGCCAGCTTAGCGCGCCGGGCGTGTGACCGGGCGTGGCTATGGGAGTGAAACGCGTGCCTTGCAGAGTGACCGGCTGGCCGGGGCTGACCACTGTGATGAAAGCGCCGTCTACCGCGCGCATCGGCGGGTGGATGCCCGATTGCGGGTCGAGCGGATCGACAGTGCCGCTTTCGATGACGCGTGCCGCCACGGGCGACGTAAGGATGCGCGCACTGCTATTCTGCAAGACCCACCATGCACCGCCAATATGATCGAAATGCTCATGGCTGGTCAGCAGGGATCGGACATTGTCGGGCATCAGGCCAAGCAGGCGGATGTTTTCAAGCACCACGATTGAACCGTTGCGCGTGCCGGTATCAAGCAGGACATGCCCTTCAGGCCCCGCGACCAGCAGCGCCGTGATCCCGCACGTGCCTACGTGATAGGTGGTGCCGTGGACGCGGAAGGGCTCTGCGCGCTTCTCCCACTGGTCCCAATCTTCGCAAGTTTGCGACCATTGACTGGCAGGCGGAGCCAGATCGCGGGCAGCAGCAACTGCCGAGGCCGATGCAGGCGGCGCTGGCGGTTGCGGTGCAACGCAAGCTGACAGAAGCGCCACTGCCATGGCGGAGATTAGCGCGTGCCTAACGTACATAGCTGGCTCCATTTGCATCGATCACCGCTCCGGTCATGCTGGCCGGGGCATCCAGTGCGCAGAATACTGCGATATCGGCAATTTCTTCCGGCTGGGCGACGCGCGCCAGTGGAATGTCGGCAAGCAGGCCTTCGCCGCCACGGCTTTCCAGATAATCGCCTGCCATCGCCGTATCGGTGAAGCCGGGCGTGATCGCGTAGCTGAGGATATTCTCGCTCGCATAGCCGCGCGCGATGGTCTTGTGCATTGCCACCATTCCCCCTTTGGCCGCAGCATAATGCCAATGCGCTGGTGAGTCCCCGCGATACGCCGCCCGGCTGGCGACATGGACAATGCGGCCACCAGTGTCTTCGCCATTCTCGGCGCGTTCCTGCCAGTGGCGCACGGCGAAACGCGATAGCTGCGCGGCGGAAGTCAGATTGATCCGCATCGTGTCTTCCCAGCGATCAAGCCATTCAATGTCGCTGGCACCCAGCGGGCTTTGTTCGAACAGGCCGGCATTGTTCACCAGCACATCGATCTTGCCGTCCAACTGAAAGAGCGCTTCTTGCCACAGCATCTGTGCGGCGGTGGGCTCAGCAAAATCGGCGGCAATCGTACGAGAATCGCGGGCGCGCGTGGCGTGGCCGATCACACTGCAACCGCGTGCTGCCAGCTGATCCGCAATCGCTTTTCCGATGCCCCTGCTGCTGCCTGTGACGAGGATATTGGTCATGCGATGAACTCTTAGCGGGCAGGGCCGGATCGGGGAAGAGTGCGTAATTCCTGGCGAATACAGGTGAAGGTGCGCTTGTCACAGGCGCATCATGCGCTAAGTGGGGCGCATAACTGCTTCCAACGGGACATATCATGGCCAATCGCCCGCTTTCACCGCACCTTTCGATCTGGAAATGGGGACCGCATATGGCGGTATCCATCCTCCACCGCGTTACCGGAGACGGGATGGCCATTGTCGGCCTGTTCGTGCTGCTGTGGTGGCTGGGCGCACTGGCGAGCGGGCCGGACTATTATACCAGCTTCGCTGAATGGATGAGTAGCCCGCTTGGATATGTCATCCTGATCGGCCTGACCTGGGCTTTCTTCAATCATGCCGCATCGGGCATCCGCCATTTCGTGCTGGATACCGGGGCAGGTTATGAACTCGACACCAACCGCAATTGGTCATGGATTTCGATGGTCGGCGCAGTCGCGCTGACCGCCGCCGTCTGGGCCTACATCTTACTGCGTTAGGATTTGATCCATGGGTAACGGAACTTCCATCGGCCGCGTGCGCGGTCTCGGCTCGGCCCACCACGGGCCACATCACTGGCTGGTGCAACGCTTCACCGCCGTCGGCAATCTGGTGACGGTGCTGTTTCTCATCATCTCGCTGGTGATGCTGCCGGATCTGGAGCACGCCACGGTCACCGGCTGGATCGCAGAGCCGATCCCCGCCTTCATGATGGCGCTGCTGGTCATCACCACATTCTGGCACGCGCGGCTTGGTCTGCAAGTGGCGACTGAGGATTATGTGCAAGAAGCGGGCAGCAAATTTGGCGTTCTTCTTATTCTCAATCTTTTGACATTCGCTGGGGCAGGCTTTGGCCTGTTCTGCATTGCCCGCCTTGCCTTTGGCGGAGGAGCTGCCTGATGGCCCGCACGGAAACTTTTGAAATCAACGGTCGCTCTTACCCGATTACAGATCACACTTATGATGTGGTCGTAGTGGGCGCGGGCGGTTCCGGCTTGCGCGCCACGATGGGCGCCGCCGAAGCTGGCTTGAAAACGGCGAATATCTCCAAGGTATTCCCTACACGTAGCCACACTGTTGCAGCACAGGGCGGCATCGCGGCCAGCCTCGGCAACAACACGCCGGATCACTGGTCGTGGCACATGTATGACACTGTGAAAGGTGCCGACTGGCTGGGCGATCAGGACGCGATTGAATATCTCGCGCGCGAAGCTCCGCAGGCTGTGTATGAGCTGGAACACGCTGGCGTGCCGTTTTCGCGCAACGAGGATGGCACGATCTACCAGCGCCCGTTCGGCGGTCACATGCAGAACATGGGCGAGGGGCCGCAGGTTCAGCGCACTTGCGCCGCAGCTGACCGTACGGGCCACGCCATGCTCCACGCGCTTTATCAACAGAGCCTGAAGTATGACGCGGACTTCTTCATCGAATATTTCGCTATCGATCTGATCATGAAGGACACGCCGGACGGAAAGCAATGCGTCGGCGTGATCGCCATGTGCCTCGATGATGGGACTATCCACCGCTTCCGTTCGCACGGAGTGGTGCTGGCGACCGGCGGCTATGGCCGTTGCTACTTCACCGCCACCAGCGCGCATACCTGCACCGGCGATGGCGGCGGCATGGTGCTGCGGGCCGGACTGCCGATGCAGGACATGGAATTCGTGCAATTCCACCCCACCGGCATTTACGGTGCGGGCGTGCTGATTACCGAGGGCGCGCGCGGTGAGGGCGGCTATCTGACCAATTCCGAAGGCGAGCGGTTCATGGAACGCTACGCCCCCTCGGCAAAGGATCTGGCGAGCCGCGATGTCGTGTCACGCTCGATGGCGCTGGAAATGCGTGAAGGACGCGGCGTGGGCGAAAACGGTGACCACATTCACCTGCATCTCGACCATATCGACCCCGCCGTTCTGGCAGAGCGGCTTCCCGGCATCACCGAAAGCGGCAAGATTTTTGCGGGCGTCGACCTGACCCGCCAGCCGCTGCCGGTTACGCCAACGGTGCATTACAATATGGGCGGCATTCCGTGTAACTATCACGGCGAAGTCGTCACCATCGGCCCAGACGGCAATCCCGACCATGTGGTGCCCGGACTGTTCGCCGTCGGCGAAGCAGCCTGTGTTTCCGTGCATGGCGCGAACCGTCTTGGCTCCAATTCGTTGATCGATCTGGTGGTGTTTGGCCGCGCAACCGGCTTCCGCTTGAAAGAACTGATTGAGCCGTTCTCCAGCCATGATGAATTGCCCGCAGGCAGTGCCGACATGGCGCTGACCCGTCTCGACCATTTCCGCTATGCTGACGGCAACTCGACCACGGCTGAACTGCGCAAGGATATGCAGCAGACGATGCAGGCCCACGCCGCCGTGTTCCGCGACAGCGAATTGATGAGCAAGGGCGTCAGCCAACTCACCGAAATCAACAAGCGGATGCAGGACGTGAAGGTCCACGACCGCTCGCTGATCTGGAACAGCGACCTCATCGAAACGCTCGAACTCGACAATCTGATGGCGCAGGCCTGCGTCACCATGACCTCCGCCGAAAACCGCAAGGAATCGCGCGGCGCCCACGCCCACGAAGACTTCCCTGACCGCGACGACAAGCAGTGGATGAAACATACCGCTGCATGGTTCGAAGGCTGGGGCGGAAACGGCGGCGAAGTGAAAATCGATTACCGCCCGGTGCATGAGTACACGCTTACCGACGATGCGGAGTATATTGAGCCGAAGAAGCGGGTTTATTGATGCTGTGATCCTATTTGAAATCCTCGTCTTCGCTGGATTTCTATGGCTCAGCATCCAAATTTGGGATTGGTCCTCCGATTACAAATCGGGACGGCTAATTCAGGTTATGATCGTCGGACTGGGATATTCAGTTTGGCTTTCGGTGTTTCCGGTGGCAGTATTTTTAACACTGAAAACTGGCTGGGAATCCTACTTTGATGGCGAGTTTACGGGGCTAGTGTTCGGATTGTTAGGCGCGATTGCGATGGTACCGATCGGTCTTATCGCGCTTATTCCATGGAACTTTTTTTGTCATTGGGTTTGGCGAAAGATCGGCTTGCGTCTCCCACAGTCTCAGCGTCTTGCGGGCCACAGGGGATATTTCGAAAATGGCGATGGCACGCGCTTTTGATCGAGCCAACTCCTTATCACTGACAAACTGAGAAGAATTGAACTCTTCGCTCCAATTGCCATTAAATGTCCTTCAGCGCTGGTCAGAACTTCATTGACTCAAGCTGTTCAGCTCGTGACGATACACAATGCAATTTTTTCGAATTTGCGCGACACTTGCCGCGTTCGGCCTCGCCACCCCAGCCGCAGCCCAGCTCTCCGAGCCTGAACAGGTCATAAGCTCCACCGCCGAGTCCGGCTTCGAAGCCAACGTCGCGCTTCTCGAAACCATCGTCAGCGTCAATTCCGGCACGCACAATCACGAGGGCGTTCGCGCTGTTGCTGACCTTCTCGCGCCCGAACTCGAAGCACTCGGCTTCACCACAGAATTCATCGACCAGAGCCATGTCGACCGCGCAGGGCATCTTTTCGCATTTCACGAGGGCGATCCCGATGCGACGCGCATCCTGCTGATCGGCCATCTCGATACGGTGTTCGAGCCAAGCTCGCCGTTTCAGGACTTCACCCGCGAAGGCGACCGGGCCATCGGCCCCGGCATTGGCGACAATAAGGGCGGGATCATCGTGATGCTCTCCGCNCTGCGCGCNATGCAGGCNGCGGGCACNNTGGAGGGTGCAAACATTGTNGTCGCGCTNACCGGCGATGAAGAGGATGCGGGCTTTCCGATTGAGCAATCGCGCAGGCACCTGATCCGCGCGGGCCAATGGGCCGATGTCACCTTGGGCTTTGAAGGGCTGGCGACCTTGGATGGCCGCGACATGGGCGTTGTGGCGCGGCGTTCGTCGAACAGCTGGACGCTCACTACTTCGGGCCGGAGCGGACATTCCTCACGCATTTTCAGCGACACATCAGGCTACGGCGCGATTTATGAGCTGACCCGCATTCTCGATGCCTTCCGCCGCGAATTGCCCGAGGAAAATCTAACCTATAATGTCGGCTTCATGGCGGGCGGCACACCGGCGGAGCTGGGCGAGGACAATCTCTCCGCCAGCACCATTGGCAAAACCAATATCATTCCAGATAGCGCCGTAGCGCGCGGTGATCTGCGCACAATCTCGCAGGAACAGACCGAGCGTGCTGCTGCTGCCATGCAAGCGATTGTAGACGACAATCTGCCCGGCACCGACGCTGAAATCGCCTTCGACTTCCGCTATCCGCCAATGTCTCCCAGCGATGCCAATCGCGCGCTGCTGGCGCGGCTGAACGCGATCAACGCTGATCTGGGGCTGGAGGAAATGGCGGAATTCCCGCCTGCGCGCCGTGGTGCAGCCGATATCAGCTTTGTCGCGCCCTATTCGGACGGCTTGGCGGGGATGGGGGCAAGTGGCTCAGGCGGTCACGCGGCGGGTGAGAGCGTCGACCTCACCAGTTTCACCCGGCAGGCGCAGCGCGCGGCCATTTTGATGAGCCGTTTGTCTGCCGAGGATTATCCGGTTTCGGACGACTGAAAGCGGGCATTCAGCATGGCGCAGGCATGAGGCTCGCCATAACATTATCTGTCCGTTTCAATAAAGCCTGGAAGCCTGGAATGATTCGCGCCCTCTGGTTCCTATGCATCGCTGCAACCGTGTGGTTTGCGCTCATCCCTTCCGCAATGGGCGGAATTGGCGGTGCGGGTTATCACGGGGTCGCCTTCATGGTTCTGGGCCTTCTGACGCCCGCAGCTTTCCCGCGACTCTCACTTTGGCTGATCTGGGCAGCATTGGTCGCTTTCGGCGGGGGCATTGAGCTCGGGCAGGAACTGATGCAATTTAACCGGCATGGCGAGTGGAATGATTTCGCCACGGACGCTGTGGCCGCCACCGTCGGGATTGTCTATTACCGCGTCTGGCTCTACCTGCGCGGTCAAATGGCACGTGAGGGGGACGCTGCCGAGGACGACAGCGATTCGCCTTCCTAGAATCGCAAGTGACGGGAATATCGACACAATAATGGCAAGGTCCAAACGCCAATCTACGTCGCAAAAGGCGCAGGGTACGTCAATTTTTGCATTCGATGACATGAGTAAAGCCTTCTGGGGTTTTGCGGCCTTTGCCCTGTTTGTCGCCTTTCTGGGCGGTGCCTCGCGCTATGATGTCGAGAGCCTGCCGTTCCTGCGCGCCGTCAGCGTGCTGGTGCTGGCATTTGCTGTCTGGAAAATGCCTGCGGAGCGGCTGCGCGCGGTGAAATGGCCGCTGATCTTGCTGGCTGCGCTGGCCATCACCATGCTGCTCCAACTTATCAAGCTACCCCCATCGATCTGGCAGGAATTTGCCGGGCGGAGCATCGTCTACCGTATTGGCGAGGCCGCCGGGATGGACGATGTGTGGCGGCCGATCACCTTTTCCCCTGCGAGCACCTGGAACTCGCTTGCAGCGCTCTGCGTGCCTGCTGCTGCGCTGGTCTTGCTGGCGTGGATGCGCCGTTCGGAGCGGCGCGACGCATTGTGGGTATTTATCGGGATCGGCGCATTGAGCGCGCTGTTCGGCATTATGCAGATCGCCATGCCGGGTTCGACCGGCCTGTATCTGTATGACATCACCAACAATGGTGAGGCGGTGGGCCTGTTTGCCAATCGCAATCACAATGCGATTGTCTGCGGCGTGGCACTGCTCGCTGCGATTGATCGATTGCAGGAAGACTGGTCGCGTTTCGACCTCTCGATGCGGATTGGCGGGGGCGCGATTGCTGCGCTGCTGGTGATTGGCATTCTGGTGAACGCGTCTCGCGCCGGCCTGCTGGTGCTGGTGCTGGTTTTCGTGCTTACATCGATCCGCCAATTGTTCATGCTGTTGAGGGGCGGCGGAAATCGGGCCTATCGGGCGGCACTGGCGGCCTTGCCGATAATCGGTGCCAGTTTGCTGGCTGTTGCACTGTTTGTCCAGGACAGCCTGCCAGCGATCGATCGCTTACGTGAACAGAACCCTCTGGGCGAAGACCCACTAGGCGAGCAACGCACACAATTGCTGCCCTATTTCTGGGAAATGCTGCGCGATCATATGCCCTGGGGCGCGGGTTTCGGAGCATTTGAGCAAGCCTATCGCACGATCGAACCGGCCGAGATGCTTGGGCCGCGCTATCTCAATCAGGCGCATAATGACTGGATTCAGTTCTTCATCGAAGGTGGTGCAGCGGCGGCGGTGATCTTCGTGCTGTTCGCCGTGCTCTTGGCGCGCGCCGCTTGGCGGGCATTTGGATCAGGCGAACTTAGTGGACAAGCGCGCCGACAGACCCAGCTTGCTCTTCTGCTGTTGGGCCTGTTCGCCGTCGGAAGTCTGGTCGATTATCCGCTGCGCACGCCGTCTGGAATGGTTTTTGCGATCTATTGCCTTGCAATTGCGCTGCGCCCCATTGCGGCGGAGGCGGATTCCTTACAGGTTGCGCATTCGCAGCCAAAGTCATAGGCCGTTTAGGCATCTGCAAAGTCACATTTTTTGCTGAGGGTCACGCATTGCTTAACTTGACGAAATTCGCGGCGGTTCTTGGCCTCCCATTGCTCGCTGCATGTGCCTCCACCGCGCCAGTGGGCGGCGCGCCGGGGGTTTCGGTGGCAGAGATGTCTTCGCTACCGGTGCCCGGTGTCGGGGATTTCATGCCCGATGCGCAGTACAACGTCCTGCGNCCGCTGGACGTGGTGCAGGTCGAAGTGTTCGGCGTTCCCGAATTGACNCGNGATGTGCAGATCGGGGCAACCGGATCAATCGACTTCCCGCTGATCGGCACAGTGCCGGCAATGGGNCGCACGCCGGAAGAGCTTTCGCTGGAAATCGAGAATCGGCTGCGCGGCACTTATGTGCTCGACCCCGATGTCACCACTCGCATTACGGAACGTAGCCAGCAGCTGTTCACTATTGGTGGCGAGATTTCGTCCCCCGGTCGCTATCCCATCGCCACACCCATCTCTTTGATGGAAGCGGTCGCGATTGGCGGCGGAATGGACGATTATGCCAGCCGCGATGAAGTGCTGGTATTCCGCACTGTGGGCGATGAACGCTATATCGGAGTGTACAATATTCAGGGCATTCAGCGCGGCAATTATGCCGATCCCACGATCTATCCCAGCGACATTGTGATCGTTGGCGATTCGCCGGGACGCCGCCGTCTGGACCAGATTCTGGCCATCACTTCCGCGCTCACCACACCGCTGGTGTTGCTTGAGCGGGTGGCAAGGTAACGCATCATGGAAAATTCACGCAATCAGCCCGTGGCGGCTCATACACCCGAAATGCGCGATGGATTTGGGGGAGGGATGCAGAGCCTTTCCATGGGTCCGCTGATCGAACAAATCGTGCAGGCGGTCCGCAACAACCGCTGGCTGATTCTAGCGATTGTCGCTGCGAGCTTGCTGATCGGCATCGTCGCGACGCTGCTCGAAACCAAGGTCTATCGTTCAACTGCGCGCATTGAAATCAGCCGCGTCGACAATTCGGTTGTCGATGTGGAAGGCGTGACCGTTGATGAACGGATGCGTGACCAGCAATATTACCAGACGCAATATCAGGTGTTGCGCGCTCGCTCGCTGGCGGAGCGCGTGGTCCGTGACATGAATTTGACGCAGGACGAACGTTTTCTGGAGACTTTCGGGCTGACCAGCCTGCCGGAAAACAATCCAGAAGGGCGCGTTGCCTCGGTCCTGCTGTCGAACATTGAGATCACACCGGTCGAACGCTCCTCGCTCGTCGATATCAGCTTCATCAGCCCCGATCCGCTGGTCTCCATGCAGGTGTCCAATGCCTGGGCGGAGCAATATATCGACGCCAATCTGGATCGCCGTTTCGCTTCCACCGTAGAGGCGCGGCAGTTCCTTGAAGAGCGGCTCACTGAATTGCGCGCGCGGCTTGAGCAGGCAGAGCGCGAGCTGATTGAATATGGCGCGAATAACAATCTGTTCACTATCGAATCGCCCACTCAGGGTGGCAGCGGTGAAACTGCAGCGCAGACGCTGGTGGCGTCCGATTTGCAGGCGCTCAACGCTGCGCTGACGCAGGCGACAGCAGACCGTATTGCTGCACAAAGTGCGCTGACCGCTCCGGGCGGATCGCTCGACCAGCAGGACCTCGGCGTTCTGGCGCAATTGCGCGGACAACGGGCCGAACTGGTGACCCAGCGCGCCGAATTGCGCACGCGTTTTGCCGATGAGTATCCGCCTATCGAGGCGCTCAGTGCGCAGATCTCCCAGCTCGACAGTGAGATATCCAATGAACGCAACCGCGCTGAAAGCAGCGTGGGCGATCGTTATCAGCAGGCCTTGTCGCGAGAGCAGCAATTGCAGGCGCGGGTGAACGAATTGCGCAGCGAATTTCAGGATCAGCGCGGCCGCAGCGTGCAATACAACATCCTCCAGCGCGAGGTGGACACCAATCGCGAGCTGTATAACGGGTTGTTGCAGCGTTACCGCGAAATTGGCGTTGCTGATGTGGGCGAGAACAATGTCAGCATCGTCGACATGGCGCGCATTCCGGGCGGGCCCTGGTCGCCCAGCATGACGCAGAACCTGCTGCTATCGCTGTTTATCGGCCTGCTCGCGGCATCGGGCGTGGTGTTCCTGCGTGAGCAGTTGAACCAGAGCCTGCGCGATCCGCGCGAGGTTTCCGATCGTCTTGGTCTGCCTGTCATCGCCAGCATCCCGATGAGCGAGGAAGAGGATCTGGTCGAGCAAATCAATACGCCATACACGGGTGTGTACGAAGCCTATTTCAGTGCGCTTGGTTCTGTCTCGGCGCTCAATCGTGGCACTTTGCCGAAATCGGTCATGCTGACCAGCTCACGTCCGGGTGAGGGCAAGAGCTCCAGCGCAATCGCTCTCGCCTCAATTGCCGCGCGGCAGGAGAAGAAGGTCCTGCTGGTGGATGCCGATATCCGCAATTCAGTCCTGCGAACCTATCTCTCGCTCGATTCGAGCATGGGCCTGTCGCAAGTGCTGCGCGGTGAGGCCGCGTGGCGCGATGTATTGTTGAAAGCGCCCGAAATGGACAATTTTGATATCATCGCTGCGGGCCGGAACAGCCAGTCGGCGGCCGAGCTGTTGGCTGGATCGCGCTTCTCGACTCTGCTCGATGAAGTCGAGAAGGAATATGATCTTGTCGTAATCGATGGCCCGCCAGTGCTTGGTCTGGCTGACGCACCGTTGATCGCCGGACTGGTCGATGCCGTGCTGCTGGCCATTGAGGCCAATTCCGGTAAGTGGCGCTTCGTCGAAAACGCGCTTGAGCGGCTTGAGCAAAGCCATGCCAACGTGCTCGGCGTCCTGGTGACCAAGCTGGACGAACGCAATTCCTCCTACGGTTATGGCTATGGCTACGGTTATGGCTACGGCTATGGCCGCAAGGATGGCGAAGAAGAGGGCGAAGTGCCCGCAGTTGCTCGCCCGGCAGAGGCATAGCCCGTGCACATAACGCGCCTTGTTCTGGCGATTGGCATCGCGGCTCTGGCTCCGGTGGTGGCCTTGCAATCGCTTGCCAATGCCAAGCTGCCGCTGCCGCCTGCCGAACATTGGAACGGTTACCGCACGGCGACCTCCGCGTTTGCGCGGCTCGAAGCGAGCGAGCAGATCGAAGGCGGAATGCCGCAATTCGCCGTTCGCGAACCGGGGCCTGCGCTGGCCCGCCGCGCTTTTGCAGCCGAGCCATTGGCGACCGATGCGCTGTTTGTTTTGGCCGTCGATGCGCGGCAAACGCGCGGCGAAGAAGCTGCACGCGAGATTGTGCGGCTTGCCGGAGAGTTGGAGCTGCGTAACCGCTATCTCGGCGTCTTGCGGATGCAGGATGCGCTTGCCGATCAGGACATCGACGCAGCTTTCGCAGTTCTCGATCAGATTACCCTCGTCAATCCCGACATGGCCGGCCCTTTGGTCACAGCGATGACCCCGCTTCTGTCGGAACCGGCATCGCGCGCCAGCATGGCTGAGGCACTCGCACGTGAACCCGCCTGGGCCGAGGATTTCTGGACCTTCGCACCGCGCAATCCCGATGCCGTGGTGGGACTGCTGGATTTGCGCTCTCGCGTCGACATGGGGACCAATGCTGAAAGTGATACGCTGCTGTTGACCGCTGCTGTCAGGCAGGAACGCTATGATGAGGCGCTGGCGATGTGGGAAAGGCTCGAAGGCAGTGCCACCGACACACTCGCCTATAGCTCCGATGAGGATTATGCCCCGATTGGTTGGGCGTTCGAGCAGGATGCGCGCAAATCGGTCAATCTCACGCAGAATGGCGGTTATCGTATCTTCGTTGCGGGCAACAGTAGCGGCGCGATTGCGCAGCAATTGGTACGCCTGACGCCCGGTGAATATGTGCTTGAAATGGATGGCCAAGCAGATGTGCTGACGCGGCTGCAAAGCGCGTTGCAATGCGCCGACAGTGACGCCAACCCGCAATGGCGGACAGGCGCAGAGGAAACGCGCTTCACCGTGTCGGGTGAATGCTCAATCCACTGGCTAATGCTGGGTGCTGATACGTTTGAGCAGAGCAATACAATCGAGGGCGTCTTGACCCGGATCGACTTTCGCCGCGCCAGCTAGAGCGCGATCAGCGACCTTTCATCTGCGCTGATATTCCTCGGGATCGTAACCCAGACGTTCCATTACTGCTCCGGCGATTTCGCGCATGTAACGCGCATCGTCCGGCGTGCTTGCGGTATTCCAGTCCTGCGCAGGGAAGCGTTTACTATCGGCGATAATCGCGGTCGAAGCCGGTGTGCGCGACAGTAGGCGACCAAGGCGCGACTGGTTGATGGAGCTGACTTTCTTCGGGAGAAATGGCTCGCGCATGTCCGGCTCACGGCCAATATGCGCGCCTATCGCTCTAAGCGTAGTGCGCGGATCGCTGATTAACTCACGATAGCCAATGCTCATGATCGCGGGCAGCGCCAACCAGCCCTCGACATGGCGGACCCACCATTCCAGCATTGTGTCCCTGCCGTTCCAATGTGCGTGCTGGACAAACTGACCCAGCGTCATCTCGGCCACGCCGGGATGGTGGGTCGAGAGAAATTGCTTGTATGACACCATGACGTCACGCGGATCGCGATGGACATATAGCATATGCGCATTCGCCACCGTCTTGCGCCATTTGTCCGCCAGTTCGCGCGTCTCCTCTGCCACCCAGGTTTCCGAAAAATCNGCAAGATAATGCGTTTTGATCAGCGGGTTGGGGACTGCGGAAAGGATCTTGACCGCCAAATCGTCCGAGAACGGCCGGACGTCCGAAGTCAGCCGCTCGATATTGAGATAGAGATGGTCCAGCGGCTTGCCGAACATGCGGCTGGAGCGTGCCGTGGGAAACTGGCGGCGCAAGACGTCCAGCACGAGGTGCGTGCCTGAGCGTGGGTGCGATGCGACCATGATCGGCTTGGTATTCATGGGAGAAGCCTCAACTCGCGCACCTAGGCGACATCCATAATGATCTTGCGCGACAGATAGCTGATGAGCAGCTTGTCGGGCAACGAAATGCCAGTGCGCCGTGCGGAGGTGGCGGCGTGATCGCGCGCCATGGCCGCAGCTTCTGTCAGACCGCTGACATAACGCGCCGGACCCCAGTTCGAGAGAATTTTAGCGCTGTGTTTGCCCCACTTCGCGCGCTGCTCGGGCGACAGTTGGACGAGGGTGGAGATGGCGCTTTCCAGCTCTTCCGGGTCCGCAGGATCGAACAGTACGCCATTTGCGCCGTCCTCTACCAGCTGAGCCGCACCAGCACTGCGCGATATTGCGAGCGGCAATCCACTCGCTCCAGCTTCGGAAATGACGAGGCCCCATTGCTCATACAGTGCCGGATGGATGAACGCCTCGGCGAGCCCGTAGATCGCTGGAAGGTCATCATAGGCACGAAAGCCGAGCAGGTGAACGCGGTCAGCCATGCCCAGCCTGGAGATCAGGTCGTGAAGCATCACGCGATCTCCGCCATCGCCCAGCAGGCAAAGGTCCGGGCAGGTGTCATGCGAGCCAGCCACCTTGGCANATGCCGAAATGAGTGCAGGCAGGTTCTTCTTGGCGATGAAGCGGCTGCTGGCGAGGAAATAGGNGCGAGCGGGCAAATTGTGCTGATCGCGCACTGCGGCGGCATTTTCGCGGGCANTCTGCGCTCCAGCGGCAAAGTGAGCGTTGTCGACCACATCATAGCCGCGCGTAATGCNCTCCTGTGCGATACCCAAGGATGCGAGATAGGCGCGGTGTGGATCGCCCGCCACAAAGCCAGCATCGCAATAGGAGATGATGCGGCGCTTGATCGCCTCGCGCCAGCCGCTGCGTGCTGCATCGGCGGCCTGACTGTCCGACATCATCACCACTCCTGCGCCATTGTTATAAGCCCAGACAAGCCCGGCAAAACTCTCTGCACAGGCCCAGCCCGGCAGGGCGACAATTTCGGGTTTGATCGTGTCGAGCGCATTGGCGACATCGGCCTGCGCGCGCCCCTCGTGGACGGCCGTAGCGTAGGCGGCTTTGCCATCATAGAGGCGATACGCCTCGTATTCGGTGCTGGCAGTCGTCACGAAGCCTTCGAAATTGCCTTCATTAGCAAGCGAGATCACCGCGAAATCGGCACCCGATGCCGCGAGCGCGGCGAAGCGCGCGTGGTGATAATTGCCGATTTGCCGGGTGAGGACCGCGATGCGCATGTCAGCTTTCGGGCGGAGGCGAAGGCAGTGGAGCGGCTTCGGTCGCGCTCTTTTCCTGGCTCAGGTGACGTTTGATCTTGGCAGGCGCGCCAGCGATCAGGACACCGTCGGGAAATTCACCGCGCACGACGCTGTTTGCGCCAACGATGCAACTGCGACCGATTTTCGTGCCAGGGCCAAGATAGGAATTGCGTCCGATCCAGCTGAAGTCGCCAATCTCTACCGGAGCGACAGTGAAGCCTTGCTCGCGCACGCCTTTGCCGGGAATATGCACATGTTCCTGATCTCGGATCGAGACATATTCGGCGATCGCGACACGCTTGCCGATGGTGATGCGCTCTGACGCAACCAGCACGCTGCCTCGGTTGATCGTGGATTCGTCGCCTAGCGCGATCATGCCGTCGCGGCCCGGAGCGAGCAGCAGGTTCTCTCCCAGAACACAGCCACGACCCAGTTCGATGCGGCATGGTAAGTGGCTAAACTGGATCGGGCCATAGAACCGTGTGCCGCGCGGGGCGGGGCGGTGCCAGATGAAGACGCGAAGATTGTACCACGCCCAGCGCAGCGCCATAATCAGCCGCTGAAACATCACAGACATTCCTCTGAGAAGTGTAGCCAAGCCGTGTTCTCCCTAACGCCCGCTCTCAGGTGGGACCAGCTGCCTGCCGCGCGCCCGCCGGTTGGCTGCTGCGCGCGCTGCCTGTGGTTGGCGGATCATGCGGCCACGGCTGAATTTCGCCAGCAAATAGGCGCCCCAGATCGCCAAGCCATAGATTGGCATGCTCACAAACAGCCGTTCATGCCCGTGGGTGATGGCGGTAAGTGAGAATGGCAACAGGCTGACATAGGCGACTTGCCAGAAGAACCCGGTCTCCATTGCCCGGCGATACAGGTTCCCGAGAATATAGGCGATCAGGAAGAAATAGAGCGCGCCGAAAAACCAGAAATCGCGAAAGGCCGCGCCCGGACCCGTTGGCGTGGTGCCCGTCTGAAAGAAGAAATTGTATTCATTGGCGAGATATTCGGCATTGATCCGCCCGGTCCCGGACATCAGATCGCCTTTCAACTCCCGGCCAACCAATTGTCCGGGGACATATTGGTTGACCAGCCGGTTCCACAGACCGCCGCCGTAGCTATAGTCACCGGTATCGTTGACATATTGCACCATGTAGGCGGCGTTGCGCACATCATACGCCAGCTCCGCATTTTGCCGCAATGTGTCGGAAATACTCACCCTCTGCCAGAGTTGTGGGTTGATGATCGAGACGGTTTGCCCGGTCTCATACTCGATCTTATTCTGTGCCTGACGCAGCGGCGCGATCGAGAATACGACGACCCCAAACAGAACAATGCCGGAAAGCACGGCTGGCAATGGCACACGGATGCGCCTGGCAAACCAGAGCACAGCTGCGAAGGCCACCATCACATCGATCATCTCCGAACGCCGCAAGAGCACGAAAGCAACCGGCACGCAGATGATGATATTGATCGCAGCAAGCGTCATGGTGATGGCATTGCGATCTCGCAGGACAAGCAGCAGTGAAGCAACCATCGCCGGAATACGCAATTGAGCAAAGAAAGAGACGATCACAATCGGACCGCTCCACTGCGAAACGCCCGCATATTGCGGACGCATTTGCTCCAGCAGCACGTTCGCACCAAGCGAAAGCGCCGTCAGCGCGATGACCGCAATCAGCAGGCTGGCCACAGGATATCTTGGCGGAGGAGGAGCAAGCATCGCCGGACCAGCCAGCCTGCGCCTGAGGGCAAGGTGCCACCCTGCGGCTGCCAGCAGCACGCACAGGGTTGCCATGAACGCAAGGTCGAAGATTGCATCGCGCGGGACCAGCGGATCACCTGCAACCAGGATGAGCTGCGGCGCATACCAAAAGCCGAAGACCAGAGCCATCAGGGTGGGCGCGTGCAGATAGCCGGCTGGTTCCAGCAGGCCGCGAACTCCGATCACCAGAGCGACAAGGAGCAGGATATAGGTCATTCTTCGGCGATGCTCCTTGCGGCGCCAAAGGACATAATCGCTTCTGGCAGGCGAGTGGAGAAAGTATCCCACGAATACTCGCGCGCCTTCTCGCGGGCAGACGCGGCCAGGGTCTCGCGCAGGTCGCGATTTTCCACGATCCGCTCGATGGCATCGGCGAGCGCTTCGGGATTGCCGCGCGGCACGATCAGGCCATCCACGCCGTGACGCGCGACGCCGCCAGCCTCAGGTGTGGTGACAATCGGCACGCGCGCGCCCATCGCTTCATAAGTCACTCCGGCGCTGCCTTCGGCGATACTGGGGAAGGCGAAGACATCCGCAGCAGCCAGTTCCCCGCGCATCTGATCATGCGGGATGCGGCCGAGAAAATTCAACTCGCTGGTCTCGGGGCGATTGCGCACGGTGTCGGTAACGTGCCCGGCAATGCGGAATTCATAATCATGGCCACGCTCGCGCAGATTACGCGCCGCCTCAGCCAAGGTGTGAATGCCCTTGCGAAGACCCGGTTCCCCCGCGAAGAAGATGCGCCCTTTCTCCGTTTTCGGCTCGATCTCGAGAAACATCGGGTTGGTGGTGTAGGGCACGAGCAGTGTCTTCTCGCGCGGCACGCCGAAATTTTCGACCAGATCGTCTTGAACGAAGGTGGACGGGCACAGGAAGATATCCGTCATCGCCAACGTTTCTGCGCTGGGACGAAAGGCCGGAACATCCTTTGTCAGCGTTTCACCCCAGAAATAGCCGTCCGGCTCCCAGCCCGGATGTCGCCGCCGTTCCTCGCGCACGATCCGCTCGGCCGACAGGGCGATGACCATATCCGAAATGGTGGTGAGACCGGCCTGCTTGGCGGCGGTCAGCATCCCCTGTGCTTCCATGAAGATCACCAAGAGGTGCGAGGCGTCGCCAAAACCTTTGCGCACCATTTTCGCGCCGACATTTTCATGCGCATCGATATAGGCGCGTGCGCGCTCGGCTGAGCTGCCTTGCCGGGCTGCCTGTTCCATTTCCAGAGTCCATGAGGGGAAACTGGTGGTCTTGGCGGCGACTTCGGGCGGGATTTGTCGCTTGGCCAGCTTGCGAAAGCGGCCGCCGAGCTTGTCGGCCAGCGGGGCGACCAGTTTGCCGATGCCTGCCGACCCCGTCAAATCGGTGTAAAGCGCTTCAAGCATGCCCGCACGATCAAGCGCGATCGGCATGTCATATTGCCGCCGCGATCCAAATTGTACGACAAGGATATTGGGTTTGTCGGCCTGGCTCATCAATCCGGTCTCATCAGTTTGGTTGGCCTAGGCGAGTGCAGTTGCGAAGTGAAGGATGGTTTCGATTCCACTGGCGCTTATTTGAGGTTCCAAATCGACCGCTCACGCCCAAGCCGATCAAGCAGCCTGCCGCAATCTTCTCCCACAAGATCGAGAAAGGCGCTCCGGGTTTCGTCGCTGACCGCAATTTCCCGTGTGTCGCGTTTGAGAATCATGCGGGCGAATTTGCGCAGCCGTTCCGGGGCGATCTTGCGCAAAGGTTCATCCAATCCGAGCGAACGGATTATTTCAAGCGCGGGCCTGTCGCTGCGCTGGGCAACCGATTTGTTGGCGTGGATCGCTTCATCGGGAACGAATGCTGAGATTTCCAGAAAATCACAGATCGTTTGGTAGAATGATGTGGGATCTGCCACGAAATCCTCGAACAGGACAACGCGCACATTGTCTTCGCCCAAGGCATCCTCGAAGCGGCGAATTTGCGTGTCGTAGCGGCTCGAATCGACGATGATATTGGCTTGTCGCAGGGCCTTGTTGGGATCGGCAGGAAGTCGCTGGTTTCCGGCATCGCGCATCTCGCGCCACATGGATATTGCGCGAGGAAAGGGATCGCGCACGACATAGAGCGCTTTGAATGCACCGCAATCGTTCACCATTCGGGGCAAGGCCTCGGGGTGCGTGCCGACACAGGAATAGCGCCAGCTCTTTTCGCCAATCGCCGGTTCTCCGGCAAAATGGCTGTAACGGCTGCGATAGAAATCGAGGCCCTTTGCATAGCTGGCATCGAAGGCGAAAAAATTCGGCTCATGCACCCTGCAGAAACACACTTCCGGATGCTGTTCGAAAAACTGCGCCAGGCTGGTCGTCGCACATTTCGCGGTGCCGACAACGAAGAAATTGGGCAGGGGGGCGAGAGATGTATTCAAGACTGGAGTGTTCTTTCAATTCGGCAGCGTGCGATAGAATTACGGCGTATCGGTTGATGCATCGGCATCTGCAGGCACTCTTATGCGGCGTACCTGCCATACGACAAGTGCGGCCAGAGTAATGAAATAGGCCGCGCCCCCCATTCCGCCCGCGGGCAGGCCGATTTGCGTTAATCCGCCGAATGACGCGCCAAGGAATGCCACGAAAGCGATACATGAGAATTTCAGAATGCGGCCCGCACCGATGGTGTTTTCGATCAGCGGAAGGGCCGCGAACAGGCAGGCATTGGTCAGTGTTCCGGCCATCAGCCACAGCAAATTGGGATAGGCTGCGCCGAATTCTTCGCCGAACACCAGCTCCAGAACCATGCGACCAAAGGGGATTGTAATAAGGAAAATGACCAGCGCCACGCCCGCGACAGGCAGGCTGGCACGCAAGACAGTGCGCTTGGCTTCGCCGATCTCACGATTGGCTACTAGTTTTGCGATAACCGGATAGACCGAGATTTTCCCGGCNTCGGCAAATCGAGCGAGAAAATAGGCGCCCCGGAAGGCTACGCCAAACAGCCCCGCCGCAGCCGGGCCGAGCAGCAGCGAGATGATCAGCACCTCTCCGCGCCGCAGCATAATGCCGATTGTACCGGTGGCCGAGACAGCGAGCGCGAAGCCCATGAATTCGCGGCGGCCAAAGTCGCTGTTGTTGCGCACGCCTTCGTGCTTTTCCAGCCGACTCACCATGATGAAACCGCTCAGCGAGACGCCAATTGCGGTTACCACATGGATGAGCGCGATGGAGTAGACGTAATATTCAAGCGGCGCGGCGATCCACCACAGCACGGCGGCGTTGACTACAAGCGCGGCTGCCTCGGCAACGTTGAACATGATGGGAATGCCGAACCGCTCGGTCAGGCGAAAAATCCCCACGCTGGCGCTGCGGATCTGAAAGCCTGCGCTGATTGCATAGACGACACCGAGCCATTTCAACTCGCTATCCAGCCCGAAAGCCTCAATGAAGAACAGGAATACGACGATCGCGGTCAGCGAGGCTGCAAGAGCGGCGACGAAATCCAGCCCGAGCGCGAAGAGATAGCGTCGGCGCAGCCGTGAATAATTGCCTTCGGCCAGATCGCCCGCGCCAAAACGGTTGAGCGATTGCCAGGTCTTGAAGCTGAAAATGCCGCTGAACAGTTCGGTGACCGACTGGATGACAATCAACTGGCCGAACAGCAGCACGCCCAGCGCATTGGTGTTGATCCCCAGCGCTACAAAATTGAGCGCTGACACGCTCGATGTCCCCATTACGACCTTCGCGAAGTTTCGCCGAAGATTTTGGAGCGGGGTCAATGTCGGGTCTCTGCCTGCGGGCCGGGCGCGTTAGATGCTGTAGCCGAGCGCTTCTATATCAGCGCGATAATCTGCCAAGCCTTCGCGGATCGCATCGGCCTGTTCGGCGGTGATGCGTGAAGTCTGCCGTTCGTTGAGGTTTTGAAGAGCCATCGGCTCGTAATCCTTGACTGTCACCTTGGCGTCTGCGCGCAGATCGGTAAGGATCGGGAGCAGCTCCTGCAGCGCATCGACGAACTTCTGCGGATTCTCGGTCAATTCCTCATATGACATGGTGAGCGCGGCGATTTCGCGCGCCTTCACCAGATAGCCAGCGCGAACGCCGTAGATCTTGCCGAGAAGGCGCAAATGGTCGGCCTCGGTCTGAATCGTTCCGCGATATTCCGGACACCAGCTGCGGATCACCGCGGCGAGGGCATAGCGGCGGAACCAGCTGGCGCAGGTCGCCAGCGGATCGCGGGTGAGGCAGATGATCTTGCGATCCATCGGCGCCAGCGCATCGGCGATCTTGCCAATGCGGCATAGATTGGGCGGAGATTTCTCAAAGATGACACTGGGTGAAGGGTGCGCCGGAACGCGCGAGAGCCACACGCGGCGCAGTTGGCCTTCGTTGAAAGGTGCTTCCGGGTCCCAGCGTGTACCAGGCGTCGAGATCGCCGGGACAAGCCATTGGCCTTCACCGCTCTTGGTCAGTTCCACAACATGTTGCGAATGGTTCAGCAGCTTGGCGATGGCAGTCGAGCCGCTGTTGGGCATCGTTGCCATCAAAAGCCATGACACATCATCACGCTGTTCCCACCGCGAATTGACCGCCGCACCCGCGCGGGCGAGCATGCCATAGGCATTGAGCGCGCTCGACTGGGCGAACCAGCGCAAATGGTGCTTCAGGTCGGACTTGTCGGATTGCGCCTGATCGGCAACGGCCATGGGCTGGTACTCTTGGTTGTGCGGTCGAGAATGACGCGGGCGGTAGCGAGTCGCCTTTCGCGCCACAACTGCTTTGTAGGCCGTGCGCCTATTCCGTCTCAACCCGCCGCGCCTCGACGATGACAACCGGGTCGGCCAGCATCTGCCCTCGCATCCAGCCTTCACCGAGATCCGGATCGACCGATGCGGCGTGGATTGCCTCGACCACATCCATCCCCTCGGTCACATATCCGAACACCGCATAGCCATGCCGCCAGACGGGATTTTCAGCATCGGGATCGGCATCCAGCCCCGTCTGGTCGCCCACCATGATGGAGAAATCGCCATTCGCCGTGCCCGGCTCTCCCATCGCCATGCTGATCGCGCCGCGCGTGTGAGAAAGGCCGGTCAGGGTGGTTGGCTCATGCTCGATTTGCGGCAGCACGCGGTCAGGGTCCCACTGCGCGCCGCCTTGGATCAGGCCATTAGGTTGCTCACCCCAGTCCATCTGCATCGCCCGGTAGAACACGATGCCATTGAAGCGGTCTTCATCGATATAGCGCAGAAAATTGGCAGCAGTGATCGGCGCGCGCTCTGATTCAAGCGCGATCACGATGTCGCCCATCGTCGTTTCCAGCACCACATCTGTGGTTTGATAGATGGGCGCAGGTTCGCTCACAGGTTCTGGCACGTCCTGCGCATGAAGGGGGGCGGCGATCAGCAGCGCGGCAAAAGCGAGTCGTTTGAACATGCCTGCGATTGTGGCGGGCTTTGCGCTCAGGTCAAATGCTGTCGCGACCCATTCACAGCAAATTCAGTTCACCGCTCACAATGCACGGTTCATCGTATCAATGAGGAGAGAACGCGATGTCCCGAGAACGAAGCCCCGGCGCGAAATTGCTGATGGCCGGATTGGTGGCTGCGGTGCTGATTGTGCCGCTGATGATGGTCTATGCGCTGGTCTATGATCGCGAAAGCCAGTCGAACAGCGCGCAAGCGCAGATCACGGCAGGGTGGGGCGGCACGCAGATGGTGACTGGGCCGATGCTGGTGATCCCGTTTCAGGATGAGGTGGTCGAAACCGAGACAGTTGACGGTGTTTCGCAAGAACGCCGCCGCACAGTGCGCCGCGAATTGTTCGTTTCTCCGCTCCGCCAGAGCATTGAAACCGCGATCGACCCGGATCGCCGCGGTTATGCGATTTATGAAAGCGTGGTCTACCAAAGCAGCATGAGCGGGGAGGCGCGCTTCGTCCTCGATGATGATCTCGAACGGCTCGACATTGCGCGCGCTGACCTGCTGCTCGATGCCGCTGAACTGCGCTTCGGCATTTCCGATCCGCGCGGACTCACCGATGGCGCGCGCGTAATCGCTGATGGCGAACCGGCACAGCTTAGCCCTGGCAATGGCCCGGCGACGACGGGCGGTTCGGGCTTTTCCGCGAAGGTCGAATGGTCGGCAGAGGCACCTCTCGACGTGACATGGGAATACGGCCTGCGTGGTTCGCGTTCGCTGTCACTCATCCCGCGTGGTGGGGAGACCGAATGGCTGGTGACATCGCCCTGGCCGCACCCCAGCTTTACCGGCGGATTCTTCCCCGATGAGCGTGAAGTGACCGCTGATGGCTTTACCGCTACCTATGCCGGGATCACCAATCTCGCACTTGGCCAGCGATTGCTTGCCACCAGCGATGTCGGGGCGCCGATGAATGCGCCGCCCGGCGATAATGCCTATGAGGAACGGATTGTGCGCGATGCCAGTGGCGGCACACAGGCCGTAAATATCGGCCTTGTCGACCCGGTCGATCTCTACAGTCAGGTAGACCGCGCGGTGAAATACGGTTTCCTGTTTATCGGCTTCACGTTCGCCGTCTTCCTGATGTTCGACGTGGTTGGCGGCGCGCGTGTGTCCTCTGCCGAATATCTGCTGACCGGGGCGGGGCTCGTGCTCTTCTTCGTGCTGCTGCTGGCCTTTGCCGAGGTCGTCGGCTTTGCGCTCGCCTATATCATCGCGGCAGCGGCAACGATTGGCTTGCTGACGGCCTACAGTGCGGCAGTCCTTGGCACGTGGAAGCGCGCAGGCTTTGTCGGAGCGATGCTGGCGGGATTGTACGCCTTGCTGTTCGTTCTGCTCAGCCTAGAAACCTTCGCGCTGGTAATCGGTGCGCTGCTTCTGTTCGTGGCGCTTGCGGGCATCATGTACGGCACACGCAATGTCGACTGGTCGGCTGTACGCGGGTCAGAAGAGAGCGGGGCAATCGCCTAGCGCCGCCTGATGCGGTCGGGGGTGAGCTGGTCAACCCGGTTCACCCCCATCAGCTGCATATCGCGGCGAATCTCATCGCGCATGATCGTCATAGCCCGCTCCACGCCTGCCTCGCCCGCAGCGGCAAGAGCATAGAGATACATGCGTCCGCCGCTCGCTGCCTTTGCGCCTGTGGCCAGTGCCTTGAGCACATGCGTGCCGCGCCGGATGCCGCCATCGCAAATCACCTCCACCCGGTCACCCACGGCCTGCACGATTTCGCCCAGTTGATCGAAAGGCGCGCGGCTGCCGTCGAGCTGGCGACCACCGTGGTTTGATACCATGATCGCATCCGCGCCCAGCTCTGCCGCGCGCCTTGCGTCGCCTACGGACATAATGCCCTTGAGGCAGAATTTGCCGCCCCAATCATCGCGCAATTTCTCTGCCGCGTCCCAATTGAGCGCGGGGTCGAGCATGGAATTGAAGTAGTCCTGTATCGAAACCGCTTTTCCGCTGCCCGCTGCAACATGGGTGGAGAGGTTGGGAAGGTCGAATTTCTCACGGAAAAGGAAGTTGAGCGCCCATGCCGGGTGGGCGGCATAGGAAATCATATTGCGAGGAGAAAGCCGGGGAGGCGTGGTGAAGCCGCTGCGCTTGCATCGCTCCCGATTGCCGGAGACCACTGTATCGACTGTCAGCGCAATCGCGTCGAACTTCGCCGCCTTTGCGCGTTCGACAAGTGCGGCATTCAATGCTTTGTCCCGGTGATAATAGAATTGCAGCATTTTCGGGCCGGACCAGCGTTCACCGACCTCCTCGATGCTGACGGTCGAAAGGCTCGAAATGCCGAACCAGACGCCGAATTTCTCCGCCACAGCGGCCGTCGCGCGTTCTCCCTGCCAGTGGAAGATGCGCTGTAGGGCTGTCGGGCTCATCATCAGGGGCAGGGCGCTCTTCCGGCCCATAATGGTGGTAGAAGTGTCCACATCCTGCGCGCCTGCCAGCACATCGGGTACCAGATCCACCTCATCAAAAGCGGCGGTGTTGCGCGCCAGCGTCACTTCGTCGTCCGCCGCGCCATCAATGTAATGAAACACGGGGTAAGGCAGACGCCGCTTCGCCAGCGCGCGGAAATCGGCGATATTGTGACAGTCCGACAGGCGGCGGATTTTTCCGATGGAGCGTGGATCAGCGGGCATCGGTGCGGTTTAGACTGCCTCCACCAAATCCTCCAGAGCGATTACCAGCGCAGCAATTTGGGACCCAAGGCCCAGCCAAGCAAAGCCATGGTCAGGATCGGCAGCAGATAGAACACCGCCATATAGGCCATGCCGAGTTCGGGACAGAAAGGCGCATAGGCTGTCATTGCCACTGCCCCGCCGAACAGTCCGGCCACAAGGCCAGCGCGGCGCGTATTGGTAGGGGCGAGCGAGCGCGCGCCAGAGATAGCACCAGCAAATGCAATCGGGCTCATCACCAGCATTGCAGCGAGGCATTCACGCCAAGTCTCGCCGTAGACAAGCGGACCAGCAATCGCGAGCTCGAAGCCGAGCAACGCCAAGACAGGCACAAAGGGAATCGCCACGGCGAACATCGCTGCATTTGAAGGGCGGCCAGGCTTGCCAAGTATGAGGAGCGCAAGGCCGCATAGCGCCAGCAGTGCGATAGAAAAGCCCCACTTCACCGCAATCGGCCCCATGCCATGACGCGCCATGCTGGCAAACGCGCCGTCGAATACCACCGTCACACCCATGGCGCACAGCACCAGCACAGCCAGCAACGGTCCGGCAAAGCGCAGCCCTTGGCCCGGCGGAGGAGCCGCACCTTCGCTGGCAAGCTGGTCAAGAACGGAATTGATATTGTTCATGTTTTCGGTTGGTCCACAATTTCCTTGAGGCGAAGCATTCCGCGATGCACGCGCAGCTTCATGGCAGACGTGCCGATGCCAAGACGTTCGGCAGCTTCGCGATTGGTCATGCCTTCGATATGCGTCATGCGGATCGCCTCGGCCTGCGCTTCGGGCAATTCTCCCAGCAGCGCGGCGATATCCATGCCGGCGAATGTGTCCGCCGCAACATCCATGTCCGCCTCATCATCCAGCACCAGCCTGCTGCGGCCACGTTTGCGCCAATGGTCGATCAACTTGTAATTGGCTATCGCATACATCCACGGCCCCACCGGACGCCCGGGATCGAGCGTGTGGCGCTTTTCATGCAAGGCGATCAGGCTTTCCTGCAACACGTCCTCCAGTTCACTATCGGCCCCGACCTTGCGCGACAGCATCGCGCGGATACGCCCGGAAGCCTCGGCAAGGAACTGCCGATACGCCTTCCGGTCGCCCGCGCGCGCATCCGCCATCAGGCGATCGAGCGCGTCGGCAGGGTCCTCCATCTGATTACTGGTTCGTGCCATCTTCACTTACGGTTACACAGTTTCGTGAGAAATTCACCAGTGCGATCTGCCAGTGCGATCTGCCAGTGCGATCTGGTTGTGCATTCGCAACTCCACGACTTGCGTTCAAGAAGCATTCAGATTACAAATGTAATCGCAAACTTATCAATGTAGTTCGGTTAGGGAGGGCATGATGACTGCGAAGGCCAGTTCAGATGCAAATGGAGTTGGTGCCGAGCGCATCAGCGATGCCGAACATGCGGTGATGGAGGCGCTGTGGCGCAAAAGCCCGCAGACCGCCGTCGAAGTATGCGATGCGGTGTGCAAGGAGCGAGGCTGGTCGATCCCGACCGTCAAGACGCTGCTTTCGCGCCTCGTCAACAAGGGCGTGCTGGCGACCGAGCCAGACGGCAG
>JGI24025J20009_10000581_pt1 | contig 28409 bp, 27 predicted proteins | sample Cruoilmetagenom3_FD_20009 | JGI IMG/M metagenome (IMG submission 20009) | reverse complement strand
TTGGTGATCGCCGCCGTCAGCGTGGTTTTGCCATGGTCAACGTGGCCAATCGTGCCGATGTTGACGTGCGGTTTGTTCCGTTCAAACTTTGCCTTTGCCATTCTTCGAGGCGCTCCGCGTTTGGGGGGCCATAAGACCCAGATTATTACTCCGCGGGCCGTTTATTGGCTTGCGATCGGAAAATCAATCCCCTCTTCGCACCTTGGGCGGCGACGGCTGCGTGAACAGGGTCCGCGACGCGACGGCAGCGTCTGCGCGCCAAAAACCGCTGGCCGCGTCAATCGGCCTTTGGAAGGGGCTGCGGCTCTGCTTCGATGATGGTCTCGTCGGGCAGGACAACGCGGCTTTCATCCGTTTCTGTCGTGCTATCGGCCGTTTCTACCGTAGCTGCGGCCGGTGCGGCAGGCTGTTTGCCGGGCTTGGACTTGGCATTCGCCTCCTCAATGGCGGCGGCAGCCTTGGGCGCCGGTGCCTGCACGCCGGATTTGAACCATTTTTCCTGTCGGTTCATCCGCACAAGGTATTTCTGGATCATCTTGGCGGCAGCGCGCGACAGCGCCTGCATCTGCTCTTCCTTGGTCTGGGTCAGGCCCGATCCGAGGATGGATTTTTCCGACACCGCCTCGAACACGGTGATCTGTTCGGGTTCTGCCTTCAGCTTCTTGCCCGCGGCATCATCCCAGACGGTCAGGTTGAAGATGATCACCGATTTGGGGTTCAGCACCAGCGGGATACCGGGCTGGGCCAGCACGTACCCTTCGACCGAGATTCCGAAATGATACAGCTTCTCGCCCTCGTAAGCACCGAACCGTTCGTTGATGGCGGCAACCATCGCGGCCTCCCATTCCTCCTTCGTGGCATCGCGCGACGCGGGGCCCTTGGTCAGGTTTGGCGCGACCACAACGCGGTGTCCCAGCGAGAAATCGCCAAGCGCGACCCGGTCGCTGCCCAGATCCCCGATAGAGGCACAGGCGGAAACGGTCAGCATCGCGGAAAGGAAGGCAAGAAGGCGCAGCATGTCGGACCTTTCATAAAGGGGCATGTCGGGGGCGCGGGGCGCGCCGTTCCGGCCATGGGTAGTATAGTGCGCGGCGCGGCGCAATCTTTCGCCGCCCTGGCGCGGATCAGGACGATAACATTGGCGCGAGGGCACGGTGCACCTATATTGAAGAAACAGCTTTTTCAGAAAGGCACAGACCATGGCCGAAACCGCCCTGATGGACAGCCCTGCGCAGCTCGACCGCCTGCCCGTGATGTCGCCTTTCGTGAACAATCCGATGGGGATTTTCGGCAGCTTCCTGGCCGCGCGCAAGAATATCCTATCGATCATCCCCGAACTGGCCGTGCAACAGCCGATGGTGTCCGGCAAGACCGGCAAACGCTGGCACATGGTGATGGACCCCGGCGCGATCCGGCGTATACTGCTGGAAAACTTGGACAATTACCCCAAGTCGGACGTAACCAAGAACCTGCTGCGCCCCGCCATCGGCGAAAGCCTGTTCGTGGCCGAGGGCGCGCATTGGCGGTGGCAACGCAAGGCCGCAGCGCCTGCCTTTTCGCACCGGAACATCGCCGCGCTTGCCCCGTTCATGTCGGCGGCGGCGGATCGGGCCTGCGCCCGCGTGGCCGATGCGCCCCCCCGCGCCGTGGACATGTTCCAGGAAATGGTGACAGCCACGTTCGAAGTGATTTCCGACGTGACTTTTTCGGGCGGCGAAGGGTTTGACCGCGACGCGGTGCATCTGGCGATCGAACGCTACATCGACCAGACCGCGCGGGTGTCTTTGCTGGATGTGCTGGGCGCGCCCGAATGGCTGCCGCGCCCCAACCGTATCTTGACTGGCCCCGCCATGCGCGAAATGAAGAAGATGGCCGACAAGGTTGTCGATGACCGCCGCGCCGAGGGCGCGCATAACCCACCCGACCTGCTGGACCTGCTGATCGCGGGCGAAGACCCCGAAACGGCCCGAAGCATGGACACGGCCGAACTGCGTGACAATCTGTTGACCTTCATCGTGGCCGGGCATGAAACCACCGCCCTTACCCTTGGCTGGGCGCTGTATCTGTGTGCTTTCGATCAGGACGTGCAGGACAGGGCCCGCGCCGAGGCGCAAGAGACATTGCAGGGCCGCACCGCGACGGTGGATGACATCGCAAACCTGCCGTTCATCCGCGCCATCGTCGATGAAACCCTGCGGCTTTACCCCCCTGCCGGCTTTCTGTCGCGCACGGCGCAAGGGCCCGACGAATTATGCGGGCGCGAGATACGCAAGGGCGACACGGTGATGCTGCCGGTCTATGCGCTGCACCGCAACCGGCTGCTGTGGGACGCGCCCGATGCCTTCCGGCCAGATCGTTTCATGGGCACGAAACCCGACCGCTACAGCTATCTGCCCTTCGGCGACGGGCCGCGCATCTGCATCGGGGCCAGTTTCGCCCTGCAAGAGGCGGTGATCATCCTTGCCACCCTGCTGTCACGGTTCCGGTTCACGCTGGTAAAGGGGCGCGACCCGAAACCCGTGATGATCCTGACCCTGCGCCCCGAAGGCGGCGTCTGGTTGCAGGCAGAGCCTATGGCCGCAGCAAGCTGACACCGTCTTGCAGCAATGGATTCGACCGCGACCGGCGGCATATCCGCCGCAAACCCTGCCATTCCTCATCCATCAGTAGCGGGGCAAGGCTCAGATCCGGTTCCTCGGCCGAGGCGGCAATACGTTCGGCCAGGTCGGGATGCGACAGGAAATGTTTCAGCATCGCGGGCGGCTCGCCCGACTTTTCCTTCATGCGTTCGAACATACGCCCCAAGGCCCCCGGCTGCAGCCCCGCGTCGCGCAGCAGATCGCGGGCAAAGGCATCCGCTTGCGTTTCGGCCGCCTGCGAATAATTTGCCTCGATCAACTGGTTGACCATGAACAGAATCGCGGTGCCCCCCGCGAAATCGCCGAACAAAAGCCCCAGCACCCCGATTGATCCGGCCGATCGCAACGCGTGGCGGGTGGGGTCGCGGCTGGCCACATGGCCCAATTCATGGGCCAATACGGCGGCGACTTCCTCAGGGGTTTCGGCGGTACGGATCAGCCCCTTGAACAAGACCACCTGCCCGCCCGACAGGGCAAAGGCATTGATCATCCGATGGTTCAGCACGGTGACGGTAACGTCATGGGACAGGTCCAGCTCCGCCTCCAGCCGCGCCTGCATCTTGCGCAGCGCAGCAACACCATCGGGGTGTTCGCAAATGCTCACCGGCGCGCGGTCATCCAGCGCGCTTCGGATCTGTTCCAACGTCTTTTCACCCAGCGCGCGTTCACCCTCCGGCGGCAACAGCGGCGCCAGTTGATCGGCCAGCAGCGGGACCAGCACCAGCAGTATCACCGCCACCGCCGCCACCGCCGCCCCGGCCCAGGCCCACAGTCGCTGCAGCCCCAAAGCAGGCGGCTGACGCCGCAGGTTCGGACACAGCGGAAACAGCACCATGGCCAATTCGGCCGTGCGGATTTCCAGCCGCGCGGTCGAGGTGATGCCCCGCCGCAGCAACACGATGTCGCGCCCCGCCATGTCGCGCACCTGCCGGATCTGGTCCAGCGGCCAACTTACCACCTCTTGCGGGGTCTCAATCAGCAGATACGCCCCCTCGATCCGCAAGAGCGCCGTGACAGGCACCGGGCTCTTGCCGTCCAGATAGGGGGCCCGCCCGATCAGGCGGGCATTCTCGCGCCCGTGCCACGGGCCAGCCCCCGGCGGGGCAACATTTGGCGGACGGGTCATATCGCGGCCCCCACGTCCAGCGCCTCGGCAAAGCCTTCGGCCTCGGCGAACTCGTCGCGCGCGCGCTGCGCGATATCGCCCAGCGCCTCGGTGTCATGCAACGACAGCGTTTCAGCATAGTGGCGCAGTAGCGGCAGGGTGACAAAGACCGAAACAACCGAGGACCACAGCAGGAACATCAGGAAATAACCCATCACGCTGACCACGATCAAAGCCGGGCTGATCGACCCAAGCCGCGCCTGCCCCGCGCTAATGGCAACCTCAGCCATGCCGGTCATCACCATGCCGAACCCGAACAGCAAGAAGAACAGGACCATCACCAGCCCGGTCAGAAAATACCCCAACCCGTAAATCCACATCACGCGGCCCACGCGCGGCTGCGCCAAAAGGCGCACCCCGCCCAGCCGCCTGTGGCTGGCCAGGATGCCAAGGGCGCGGACGCGGTATCGCAGGGCCGCCATCCCTGCCAAACCGACCAAGGCAACAAGCCCCCAGATCAGAACCCTTTGCAATTGGTCCAAACCGCCCAGCGCGTCGATCGTACTGTCCGAAATCCAGCCGCGATCCGTCCCTTCCAGCATCAGCACCATCAACCCGCCAGCCGCCACAAAGGCGACCACGGGCCAAAAGGAACCGACCAGCATCTTCCAATTGCCACCCTGCACCATCGACGCATCACCAAAACGGGTGCGGTCAGTTATGTATTTCTCAAGATAAAATGTCTTGCGCGGCCATAGCAGGCCAAGCGTCAGCAGCGTCAGCACCCAATGCCACAGCGCCTGCTTGACATAGCCCCACGCGCCCGGCTCCAACCCAAAGCGGATACCGCGCCAACGGGTGCGCGCCAGAATATAGCGCCGCGCACGGTAGCGGGCGAAGAACCACAGCGGCACCACCCCCATGGCCGACACGACATAGGCGGCGCCGTTGCCCTGGAACACCGAAAAGGACAGGAACATCAGGATCAGGTTCACGACCCCGATGTAAAAGGCAAGGATCACAACCGCGATGAGGAAACCCAGCAGCTTCTCTTCGGGCAGACCGACATATTCCATCGGATGCCCGCCGGGCCGGATGGCCGACCAATACCAACGGCGCAAACGGGTCTTCATCCAGAAACGGTAAAACCCAAGGGTCAGCACCGTCAAAGCGCCCATTTTCAGCGACATGGCGAACAGCGGCCAGCGCGTGCCTACGAATTCAGTGCGAAGACCGGGGGAAAGCGTCGCCTCTCCGCCTGCGCCCGCGCCGCAGGGCGCGGGTCCATCCTGTCCGAGGCCTTGGCCGAGGTCCGCAAGGTCACGCGCCACGCCCCCGGCCGATGCCGCCCCCCCACGGGTCAGACCGGCGGGGGGAAGGCGGATCAGCTTGTGAACTTGTTGTCGCGAGGGAATCCGCGCGGGGCCATACGTCCGGTGCCCGCCCGCTTTCCGATCCATTCGGCAAGCTCGGTTTCGGTTCTGGTCCGTCCTGCGGGGTCAAGCCAGCTGAGCCCTTCGGAGAACGTGAAGGTGGTTGCATCCGACAGCTCCCCATCCTTGTACTTTTGCAGCCTGACACCCTTGCCGCGGCCCATTTCGGGGAGCTCGTCCAGGGCAAAGACCAGAACCTTGCGGTTCTCGCCCACGCAGGCCACATGATCACCTTTTACTGCACGGCAGACAAGCGCGCGGGTGTCACCGGGTGTGTTCAGCACCTGCTTCCCCGTGCGCATCTGCGCCACCACGTCGTTTTCCGCAACCACGAACCCGTCGCCCGCGGTCGAGGCCACCAACAGCTTGCGGCCCGGTTGATGCGTCATGATCGTCACGATCTCGGCCTCGTTCGGCAGGTCCACCATCAGGCGCAGCGGCTCGCCCATGCCGCGCCCGCCGGGCAGGTTGCTGGCCTGAAGCGTGTAGAACCGCCCGTTCGATCCGAACACCAAAAGCTTGTCCGTCGTTTCCGCATGGAAGGCAAAGCGCGGACCGTCGCCATCCTTGAACTTCAACTCGCGGCTCAGATCGATATGGCCGGTCATGGCGCGGATCCAGCCCATTTGCGAACAGATCACCGTGATCGGTTCACGCTCGATCATGGCTTCCAGCGGCACGTCCTCGACCACGCCCGCCTCGGCAAAGGTGGTACGGCGGGTGCCGCCTTCGGATTTCGCCCCGAATTGCTTGCGCACCTCGCGCAGCTGGTCGGAAATGGCCTCCCACTGGCGGTCTTCGGTGGCCAGCAGGTCTTGCAGATCAGCGCGTTCGGCCATCAGCGCATCGCGCTCGGCCACCAACTCCAACTCCTCCAGCCGGCGCAGGCTGCGCAGCCGCATGTTCAGGATCGCCTCGGCCTGCACCTCAGACAGTTCGGTATCGCCATCGCCGGGCAGCGGCGACAGGTAATCCTTTTCCGATGTGGCGCGCTTATGCTCGCGCCCCCATTTTTCCGCCATCAGGGCCAGTTTCGGTTCGTCATCATAGCGGATGATGTCGATCACGCGGTCCAGGTTAAGGAAGGCGATGATGAAACCTTCCAGCACTTCCAGCCGGTGGTCGATCTTTTCCAGACGGTGTTCGGACCGGCGGCACAGCACCTCGCGCCGGTGGTCCAGAAACGCGCGCAGCACCTCCTTGAGCGAGCAAACCTTGGGCGTCAGCCCGTCGATCAGCACGTTCATGTTGAGCGAGAAGCGCACCTCGAGGTCAGAGTTGCGGTAAAGCGCGTTCATCAGAACCTCGGGATCGACGTTCTTGGTCTTCGGCTCCAGCACAAGGCGGATATCATCGGCGGATTCATCGCGCACATCGCCAAGGATCGGCATCTTCTTGGTCTGGATCAGTTCCGCGATCTTTTCGATCAGCTTGGATTTCTGAACCTGGTAGGGAATTTCCGTGACCACGATCTGATACATGCCGCGGCCAAGGTCTTCTTTTTCCCAACGGGCACGCAGGCGGAAGGCGCCGCGCCCCGTGCGGTAAGCCTCTGCGATATTCTCGCGCGGCTCGACGATCACGCCGCCGGTCGGAAAATCGGGGCCAGGAATATAATTCAGCAAGGTCTCGTCGCGGGCATCGGGCGTCTTGATCAGGTGCAGGCAGGCCCCGACCAGCTCGTCCAGGTTATGCGGCGGAATATTCGTCGCCATGCCCACGGCAATGCCGCTGGATCCGTTGGCCAGAAGATTCGGAAAGGCCGCCGGCAACACAACGGGTTCGGTCAGCGTGCCATCGTAATTGGCACGGAAATCGACGGCATTCTCGGTCAGGCCGTCCAGCAGCGCCTCGGCCGCGGCGGTCATGCGCGCTTCGGTGTAACGGCTGGCGGCGGGGTTGTCCCCGTCGATATTGCCAAAGTTACCCTGCCCGTCCACCAGCGGATAACGCACCGCGAAATCCTGCGCCAGACGCGCCATCGCGTCGTAAATCGCCGCGTCGCCATGCGGGTGATAGTTGCCCATCACATCGCCGGAAATCTTGGCCGACTTGCGGAAACCGCCCGTGGGCGACAGGCGCAGTTCGCGCATGGCATACAGAATGCGCCGATGCACCGGCTTCAGCCCGTCCCGCGCATCGGGCAAGGCCCGGTGCATGATCGTGGACAGCGCATAGGTCAGGTAGCGGTCGCCAATGGCACGGCGCAGCGGTTCTGCCACCTCGTGGCCGGGGGTGTTATCGTCGATAATGTCGTTCATGCCTCTTCTCTAGCGGGCGGGCGATGCACGGGCAAGGGCGCTGCACACGGGCGGATGCAGATGGGCCGGACCGGCGTCCGCAAAACACGCAAGCCGGGTGCGGGACCGGGCCGCGATCAACACCCGCAACACGAAAAAACTGCAACATACTGCAACATGCTGAGGTTACGGGGAACTTTTTCCCAAATATGCCCGTTGTAGTATTAACGAATCTGTTAGACTGCCTTAACGGGAAATCAGAATTTCCGGTATGGTGTGGGGGATCGCGCAATGTGGCGCTTAATTGCAATAACTTTCGCTTTTTTAGGATGGTCTTTTTACGAGCTAAGCGGCGGAGCCGCTTATCAACCGCTTGAAGGATCGCGACAGCATGTCGCCGCGCAGAAACGCGCGCAGGCCGAAGCTGCCCGTGTTCGGTTGGCAAAGATGGATGCAGAACAGGATGCGCGTGTCGCCTCGGCCGTGTGGCCCGCCGTCAAAGACGCGTCCAAGGCGGGTATCACTCCGTTGGGGTTCGCGGTTCTGGGCGGCGCGACGTCGGACATCGGGTCAGACACGGTTACGCGCGCCAGCGTCGATCTGGACAGCCTTCCGCGCATCCCAGCCACCCGCGCCGTCGGTGCCCACGATGCTGGCGTCGACAAGGCCAAGCGCGTCACCCTGGACGCGGACGGGGCAGCGCCGCAATCCGTGCCCGCCGACCAGGTCGCGCAGGTGGTCAAGGCATCACTGGCCGAGCCGACCGAAACCAAGGACATCCGCCAGATTTCCGGCAGCCGGGTGAACATGCGTATGGGGCCGGGTACGAAATTCTCGGTCGCGGCCAAACTGGTCCGCGGGACCGAGGTCGAAGTGCTGCAAAACCCCGGCAACGGCTGGCTGAAACTGCGCGTGCAGGACACGGGCCGCGTGGGCTGGATGGCAGATTACCTGGTCACCGCAGCGAACTGACGCCCAAACAAGACAGAAAACAAAAGCGCCCGCAGGCCCGTCCTGCGGGCGCTTTCTCTTTCCGCGCGGAGCAACATGCGCATTTCGCGGGAAACCCAGCCGTATATGGTGGCAAAATGGCAGGCCCATCCCTGCGCAAAGCCCGGAAACAACCATAGATTGCAAAATTCGCAGCAACATCAAATGCTTTTGCGAAGCGTTAATATAATGTTAACATCCTGCCATTGCTTGAGTTTGAAGCCTTTGAGCTTTTCCAATTTTCCCGGCCACCTCCTTTTCAACGATCAAACCCGACATCTTTTTCATACTGGAGAATATTATGCCTGCCACCTCATCCACCCAAGTCGTTCTTACAAGCGATGGCTTCGATCTCCGGGACTGGCTGGCTTTTGCCAACCTTCCCACCTCTGGCATGATCGGTTCCGACAGCCCTGCCGATGCCACGAACGGCGCCTACACATTCGCGGCCCCGGACGGCACCTCGGTGACATTCAGCTATTCCTTTGACAGCGGAACGCTGGCGGTAAGCCAGTTCTTTCTGTCTTTCGGGGCCGCCCCCCCGATGTTCGCTGCCGCGCTGGATCAACCCCATGACACGGGCCTGGCCGATTTCGCATCAATCACGGCGCTGATCGACATCGTGCCGCTTCTGCCTATCTCAAGCTTCACCGGCTACGTCGGTGACGACACCGCAATTGCAACCGCCGCAATTAACGCGTTCAACATGGGCGCGGGCATGGATAAGGTCGTGGGCGGCGTTTCCGACGATCTGGCCTATACCGGTGCAGGCGACGATCTGGCCGATATGGGTGCCGGGGCGGACAAGGTCTTTGGCGGCAAGGGCAATGACGTGCTGCTCTCGGGCGAGGGCACAGACACGGTCGCCGGCGCGCAGGGCAATGACATCCTGGTGCTGGGCGGTGGCCGCAACAGCGTCACCGGCGGGCCCGGCGAAGATGTTTTCGTCATCGACGCATCCGCCAGCGGGCGCAGCGTCATCCGCGATTTCGATCCGCTGTCCGATACGTTGGTCTTTGTCGGCGTCCAAAGCCAGATCGCGCCGACACCAAGCGGTGTGGGCGGCAACATGGATGCGCTGGGACAAGGCGACATGCGCGGCGGGTTCAATGTGCTGGACCTTGGGTCGGGCCACCTGCGGATCACATGGGGCGATCATTCCGCCATCATCCAGAACACCACCGCGGCCGAGATCAGCCAGAACCAGTTCTTCTGGAACAGCAATGACGCGGCCACTGCGCTGGACAACTACCTGTTTAGCGGCGAACTGGCGGAAAGTTTCAACGGGGTACTTCAGGGATCGTCCAGTGGCGGCATCTTCGGGTTGGAAAACACCGCGGCCGGCACCTTCATTGACAGCTACAGCCCCTTCCCGGATCTTATTATCGCCTGATCCGGACCAAGTATCATTGATCAAAGGGGGGCATTGCCCCGCTTTGTTTTCGCGCATAGCTTGCGGCGACGAAGCAGCCCGCAAGCGAGAGAGCGCATGAAATCCGAACAGCAACCCGGCAAGGGCAAAAGCGTGCTGATCACCGGCTGTTCGTCAGGGATCGGACATCATGCAGCACATGGGCTGCGCGCGCGCGGCTGGCGCGTCTTTGCCAGTTGCCGCAAACTCGAGGACGTGCAGCGCCTCAAGGCCGAGGGGTTCGAGGCGGTTCGCATCGACTATGACGACGAGGACAGCATCGAAACCGGGCTGGCACAGGTGCTGGTCGCCACCGGCGGCACGCTGGGCGCGTTGTTCAACAACGGCGCATATGGCAGCCCCGGCGCGGTCGAGGATCTGCCAAGGGGCGCCATGCGCGCGATTTTCGAATCCAACCTGTTTGGCTGGCACGATCTGACCGCCCGCGTGCTGCCGGTGATGCGCGCACAGGGGCACGGGCGGATCGTGATGAATTCATCGGTTCTGGGGCTGGCCGTATTCCGCTGGCGCGGTGCCTACGTGGCCACGAAACACGCGCTGGAAGGGCTGACCGATACGCTGCGCGTCGAATTGCGCGACACGAATATCAAGGTATCCTTGATCGAACCGGGCCCGGTAACGTCGAAATTCCGCGAAAATTCCGCCGTGCAGTTCGAACGCTGGATCGACTGGGAATCCTCGCCCCACCGTCAAATGTACGAAGACGTGTTCCTCAAACGCCTGCACGAAAAGCGCGAAGGCAAGGATATGTTCGAACTGGGGCCAGAGGCCGTGACCGACAAGCTGATCCACGCATTGGAAAGCCCCCGCCCGCGCCGACGCTACTACGTGACCACGGCGACCTATCTGATAGCCTTTCTGAAATGGCTATTGCCGGGTTTCGCGGTGGACTGGATAGTCGCGCGCTTCTGACACCTTGACCGTCACGGTGCCTGCGCGGAAATTGCCCATTCGCTTTTCATCTGCCAAGCATTACATCCGACACAAACGCGAAAATCAGAAGGAACCCGCCCATGAAGAACGATCCCCTTTTCTACGTGGTGGCTGCCGCCTGCCTGGTCGTGGTCGTGATCCTGATGATGGGGATCGGCGGTTTCGCAAAAGGCAACGCGGATGGCGGCAAACGCGCCAACAAGATCATGCGGATGCGCATCGTGGCACAGTTCATCGCAATCGTTCTGATTGTCGGGTATGTCTGGTTGCGCCGCAGCTGAACAGGGATAAAGGGGGCCATCATGGTTGTTCTGAACAAGATTTACACGCGCACAGGCGACAAGGGCGACACCGCTTTGGGCGATGGCTCGCGCCGCGCTAAGCACGATCCGCGGGTCGAGGCCTATGGCACTGTGGATGAAACCAATGCCGTTGTCGGGCTGGCCCGTCTGCACGCCACCGGCGATATGGATGCGGCCCTGTCACGCATTCAGAACGACCTATTCGATCTAGGCGCCGACCTGTGCCGCCCCGACCGAGACAAGGACGACAAGGCAGAATACCCGCCCCTGCGCATGATCGACGCACAGGTGGACCGGCTTGAAGCCGAGATCGACGCGATGAACAAGGGGCTGGAGCCGCTGCGCAGCTTTGTCCTGCCCGGTGGCGCGGCGCTTTCGGCACATCTGCACCAGTGTCGCACCGTGTCGCGTCGGGCCGAACGGCTGGCGGTTGAACTGTCGCAGGCTGAAGACGTGAACCCCGCAGCGGTCAAATACCTGAACCGCCTGTCCGATTGGTTCTTCGTCGCCTCGCGCGTTGCCAACGACAACGGCAAGGCCGATGTTTTGTGGGTCCCCGGCGCGAACCGCTGAGGCAGGTCGGGCATCCAGTGGAAGGCCCGGCGGCACATAGGCTGCGGGCCTGACCGGCCAAGGGCGGGCGCAATCCTTCGGGGCGCAAAGTGTCGTCTGACATATTCTGGCAAGGATCATGCCGCATATGCGAAAAAACGCGGCGTCCCTGTGCCGCAGCTGGTCGATTTTGACCTGTCAGCGCCTCGCGCAAGATTATATCAACACGGGGAGAGTTCGGGAGGGATTCGTTCCCGCCCGTGGAAATGTAAAGGGAGACCACGCAAATGAAGGTACTTGTGCCTGTCAAACGTGTGATCGACTACAACGTGAAAGTGCGCGTCAAAGCGGACGGAAGCGGTGTCGATCTCGCCAATGTCAAGATGTCCATGAACCCGTTCGACGAAATCGCCGTCGAAGAGGCCATCCGCCTGAAAGAGGCCGGAAAAGCAGAAGAGGTCGTGGTTGTATCCATCGGCGTCAAACAGGCGCAGGAAACCCTGCGCACAGCACTGGCCATGGGCGCGGATCGCGCCATTCTGGTTGTCGCAGCCGATGACGTTCACACCGACATCGAACCGCTGGCCGTCGCCAAGATCCTTGCAAAAGTGATCGAGGAAGAGACCCCCGGTCTGGTCATCGCTGGCAAACAGTCGATCGACAACGACATGAATGCCACGGGCCAGATGCTGGCCGCGCTGACCGGTTGGGCACAGGCAACATTCGCCAATGCGCTGGACGTGGATGGCGATCATGCCGTGGTGTCACGCGAAGTGGACGGCGGTTTGCAAACGATCAAGGTCAAGCTGCCCGCGATCATCACCGCCGACTTGCGCCTGAACGAGCCGCGCTACGCCTCGCTGCCCAACATCATGAAGGCAAAGAAAAAGCCGCTGGACGAAAAGACCGCTGCCGATCTGGGCGTCGATGTGTCCCCGCGGCTTGAAATCGTGAAAACAAGCGAACCTGCGGAACGCCAGGCCGGTGAAATGGTCGGCTCGGTGGACGAGCTGGTCGCCAAATTCAAAGAGAAGGGGGTCGTGTAATGGCTGTTCTGCTTCTTGCCGAAGTCAATGATGGCGAACTGGCGCTGGACGCCACCGCCAAGGCTGTCACCGGTGCCAAGGCACTGGGCGACGTGACCGTGCTGTCCGTGGGCGCGAAAGCCGCCGACGCTGCTGCTGCTGCCGCGAAAATCGACGGCGTTGCAAAAGTGATCTGCGCTGAAGACGCGATTTACGGCCACCGCCTGGCGGAACCCGTCGCGGCGCTGATCGCTTCGCTGGCCGGGGATTATTCGCATATCGTGGCCCCCGCCACGACCGATGCGAAAAACATCCTGCCGCGCGTCGCCGCGCTGCTGGACGTGATGATCCTGACCGACGTGACCGCCGTTGTGGACGCCGACACGTTCGAGCGCCCGGTTTACGCGGGTAACGCAATCCAGACCGTCAAATCCTCGGACGCGACCAAGGTCATCACCTTCCGCACCTCGACCTTTGACGCCGCTGGCGACGGCGGTTCTGCCGCGGTCGAGAACATCGGCGCGGGCGAGAACCCTGGCCTGTCCGAATGGGTCGAAGACAAGCTGGCCGAAAGCGACCGCCCCGAACTGACCTCGGCCGGGATCGTCGTTTCCGGTGGCCGCGGCGTGGGCTCGGAAGAGAACTTCGCCATCATCGAGAAACTGGCCGACAAGTTGGGTGCCGCCGTTGGCGCATCCCGCGCTGCTGTCGACTCGGGCTTTGCACCGAACGACTGGCAGGTGGGTCAGACCGGCAAGGTGGTTGCACCCGAGCTTTATGTCGCTGTCGGCATCTCCGGCGCGATCCAGCACTTGGCCGGCATGAAGGACTCGAAGATCATCGTCGCAATCAACAAGGACGAAGAGGCGCCGATTTTCCAGGTTGCCGATTACGGCTTGGTCGCCGACCTGTTCGACGCCGTGCCCGAGCTGACCGACAAGCTGTAAGGCACGGTGGGTTCAAAACCCACCCTACGCAACAGACAAGGCCCGCCAAAACTGGCGGGCCTTGTCTGTTGCGTAGGTAATCGCCGCAATCGAAATCAACCCGATTTCCGCCGTCTTCCCAAAAGGTTGGCCAGCGGATCAGCCAAGGCTTGCGCCGCCTCGGTATGAACCATGGGGCCAAGCATTTCGGACGCGGCGGGTGCCTCCATCTGGGAAAAGATCATCCCTTCTGTACCCAGTGCCTGCGCCTTGGACGAGGCGGACACTTCGACCACCTCTGTCACCATGGGGCGTAAACGCTCGATCATATCGCGGTCTACATACAGCGGATCGGCCCCCAGGCCCTGGTCTGGCCCATCATCGTCAGGCGTATGATCGGCAAGCCAAAGCAGCACGGTCTGGCCCGACACCTTGGCCAGCAATTGTTCCATCCGGGCCAACCAGGCGGACCGCAATTCATCGACCACCATCGCGTAGCGTTCAGGCGACAGACGACTAAGCGTGCAAAGCATGTGCCGCGTGAAATGGAACTCAGTGAAATCCACCTCGCGGAAGACCTGTTTCATCAGGCTGGACGCCTTGAGAAACCGGTCATTTCGGCGCGGATGCACGGCGTAGAATCGATTCGACATATTCTGCGCCCCCATCACCTGAATCACCGTGACGCGGGCCGCCTGCGCGGCCTCGACCACGGTGGAATCGTTCAGAAATACATCCACACCGGCGTTCAACCAGCCGAAATTGATACAGGGCAGACCCAGTTGCTGCTCCACCAAGGCAGGGAAAGGCTGCTCGATGCATTTACCGTAAGTCTCTGTTCCGCCTATGAAAAGCGCGTAATCCCCCTCCAGTTTTCGCCGCGGACCGCGGAACAAAAGTTTCGATTTGCCGTATCTGCACGGCAGATAGTCAAGGGCACCCTGGCCCAGGTTCTCATAGGTCATTACACCCACCATTCATTATTTCTCACCCAGGGAGCAGAGTCGTTCAAATCTCTTTCCAAAAGCCTAACTCTTGCATTTGCAGTAAATCGCAGCGGCCCCAGCCCCTTGCCCCTGCACCCCAACCCTGCCTAATGTCGGCAAAACCGGATGACGCGGAAGGAGAGGCGGATGGAAATCAAGTCGATAGGTGTGATCGGCGCGGGCCAGATGGGCAACGGTATTGCCCATGTAATGGCGCTGGCGGGCTATGATGTGCTGCTGAACGATATCAGCGAGGATGCCCTGAGGCGCGGCATTGAAACGATCCAGAACAACATCGACCGCCAAGTCAGCCGCGGCAAGGTCTCTGCCGAGGATTGCGCAGCCGCTATGGCGCGCATCAAGACCACCACCACCCTGACCGAACTGGGACAAACCGACTTGGTGATCGAGGCCGCGACGGAGCGTGAGGACATCAAGCAGCAGATTTTCGACACGCTGCTCCCGAACCTGAAACCCGACACGATCCTGACTTCGAACACCTCTTCAATTTCGATCACCCGCCTTGCCAGCCGCACCGACCGGCCGGAAAAATTCATGGGTTTCCACTTCATGAATCCGGTGCCGGTGATGCAGCTGGTTGAACTGATCCGGGGCATCGCCACGGACGAGCCGACCTACAAGGCATGTCTGAGCGTGGTCGAAAAGCTGGGCAAAACCGCCGCCTCGGCCGAGGATTTCCCCGCTTTCATCGTGAACCGCATCCTGATGCCGATGATCAACGAAGCGGTCTATACCCTGTATGAAGGCGTCGGGAACGTGCGGTCCATCGACGAGTCGATGAAGCTTGGCGCGAACCACCCCATGGGCCCGCTGGAGCTGGCCGATTTCATCGGACTGGACACCTGCCTTGCCATCATGAACGTGCTGCACGATGGGCTTGGCGATACGAAATACCGCCCCTGTCCGCTGCTGTCGAAATATGTCGAGGCTGGCTGGCTTGGCCGCAAGACGGGCCGCGGCTTCTACGACTATCGCGGCGAAACGCCCGTGCCCACGCGCTGACACATGCCTTCATTGCTCTGAAAGTACCTCCCGCCGGAGGCACCGAACCGCGCCACAAACGCAGCCATGAAAAAAGGCCCCGAAGCCATCAACTTCGGGGCCTTTTCCATTCAGATCAAAATATTATCCCAGAAGGCGACGGGCAATCACCTGCGCCTGAATCTCGGCCGCGCCTTCAAAGATGTTCAGGATACGCGCGTCGCACAGGATGCGGCTGATCGCATATTCCAGCGCGAAACCGTTGCCGCCATGGATTTGCAGCGCGTTATCGGCGCAGGCCCAGGCCACGCGCGCGCCCAGAAGCTTGGCCATGCCCGCTTCAAGGTCGCAGCGGCGCTCGTTGTCCTTTTCGAAGGCCGAAAAATAGGTCAGCTGCCGCGCAACCGCGATTTCCACCGCCATCATCGCCAGCTTGCCCGCCACGCGCGGGAACTTGACCAACTGACTGTCGAACGCCTTGCGGTCCAGCGCATATTGCAGCCCCACGTCCAACGCGGCCTGCGCAACACCCACGGCACGGGCCGCGGTCTGAATGCGGGCTGCCTCGAATGTCTGCATCAGCTGTTTGAAGCCTTTGCCCTCTTCGCCGCCCAGCAGGTTCTCGCCCTTCACATGGAAGTTGTCGAAGCCCAGCTCGTATTCCTTCATACCGCGATAGCCCAGCACCTCGATCTCGCCGCCGGTCATGCCTTCAGTCGGGAACGGGTTGGCATCGTCACCCGGTGTCTTTTCGGCCAGGAACATGGACAGGCCACGGTGGTCGGAAATCGACGGATCGGTGCGCGCCAGCACGGTCATCACATGGGTGCGCGCCGCGTGGGTGATCCAGGTCTTGTTGCCGGTGATCTTGTAATCGCCGTTCTCGTCCCTGACGGCGCGGGTGCGCAAACTGGCAAGGTCGGACCCGGTGTTCGGCTCGGTGAATACGGCGGTGGGCAGGATTTCACCCGATGCCAGGCCGGGCAGCCATTTTTCCTTTTGTTCCTGCGTGCCGCCACACAGGATCAGTTCTGCAGCAATTTCCGAACGGGTCGCCAGCGAGCCGACACCGATATAGCCGCGCGACAGTTCCTCGGACACGACCACCATCGATGCCTTGGAAAGGCCGAAACCGCCGAATTCCTCGGGGATGGTCAGGCCGAACACACCCATTTCAGCCAGCTCCTCGATGATTTCCATCGGGATCAGCTCGTCTTTCAGGTGCCATTCATGGGCATTGGGTTCGACTTTCTCGGCCGAATAGCGGCGGAACTGGTCGCGGATCATCTCCAGCTCTTCGTTCAGGCCCGAGGCGCCGAACATTCCGCTGGCCTGTTGTTCGACCATCAGCTCGGCCAGGCGCATCCGCGCGGGCTGGCTGTTGCCATGGGCGCACAGCGTCGTGACCGCCTCGGTCACAAGCGCGGCCCCGTCTTCAGCGGTCACGCCCAGATCCTGCAAGCGCACGATCTCGTTCTGGCTCATCTGCATGCCGCCACGGATCTGGTTCAGGTATTCGCCAAAGGCGATCTGGTGGATCAATTGCTCGATTTCACCAAATTCTCCTTCGGCTTGCAGTTTCTCGGCCCATTTCTGCATCTGGCGCAGCGATTCAACGTAAGTGGCCAGCCATGCCAAACCGTGGGTCGCGGTCTGCTCCTTCTCGACCTCGCGGGCTGACACGCGTCCCTCCACCTCGATCAGGGCGCGCACCTTGGCGCGAGCCGTTTCAAGAACCGCCTCTGCCGGGGCAACAGCCGCGCCGGTCAGGGTCAGAAGGTCGGAAAGAATGGGTTGCGTCGTCATCACGTCCTGTCCGTCATGTGCCATGAATCATGTCCTTTTAATGCTGCGCCCCGTCCTACCTATTTCGCAGTTGCAGCGCAACAAAAATACCCTGCTCCCATGGTCGCATGACTGAAAATTGCGCGTTGTTTTTTTGCACTGCAGCACTAGCGGGCATCGCGCGGAAGGAGTAGCCATCTCAGGATGGAACATATCACGGATCTGATGTCGTCGCAGGTGTTTGCCGCAGCCATGGCGCTAATGCTGCTGGCGGGCGTGGTCAAGGGCATGGTCGGTTTTGCCATGCCCCTCATCATCATTTCCGGCCTCAGCACCGTGATGGAACCGCGCCTGGCGCTGGCCGGGCTGCTGCTCCCGACGCTGCTGTCCAACCTTTGGCAATCGCTCAGGCAGGGTCCGCGCGCGGCCTTTGCCTCGCTCAAACATTTCAAGGTGTTCATCATCGTGGGCGGTGTTGCACTGGCCCTGTCTGCCCAGATGGTCAGGATCATTCCGACCGAAACGCTGTTCGTGCTGATCGGTGGACCGGTCTTGATGTTCACCGTCATTCAACTGCTGGGCTGGCGACCGTCTATCGCGCCCCGACACCGCATGTGGATCGAGGGTGGCGCAGGCCTGATTGCCGGGGCAATGGGCGGGTTTTCCGGCACATGGGGGCCGCCCACGGTGCTGTTCCTGGTGGCGCTTGGCACGCCCAAGCTGGACCAGATACGGGTGCAGGGGGTGCTGTTCGGGCTGGGTGCGATCGTGCTGCTATTTGCCCATATCGGGTCCGGCGTGCTTAACACCGATACCTTGCCCTTTGCGCTGTCCACTGTGCCACCCGCCATGATCGGCATGTGGATCGGGATGCGCCTGTCGGACCGGATCGACCAAGAGGCGTTCCGCCGTGCCACGCTGTTCGTGCTGCTGCTGGCCGCGCTGAACCTGCTGCGGCGCGGCATGCTGGGCTAAAGTGATTCGCTTGTTGAGTGTGCCCGGCCTTCTGCCGGGCGCGAGCGGGCCGATCAGACGGCCCGCGCTGAGCCTCAGGAGGCTTTCTTCGCGACGGACTCGCCTGCAACCACGTCGATGAACGACCGGATCTGTGCGCGCACACGTTCGTCAGTGATCCGGTTCAGAACCGATGCGATGCGTGCGGTTTCTTCATCCATCACGTTTTCATCCTCGGCGGTGACATCTTCCAGGCCTTCAAAGAAATAGGCCGGGGATACGTCCAGGATCCGCGAGATTTCGAACAATTTCGAGGCCGAGATGCGATTGCGGCCAAGTTCATACTTCTGAACCTGCTGGAACGAAATTTCGAGCCCGTTCGCAACGTCCGTTTGGGTCATGCCCCGCAGAACGCGTAGATGTTTAAGTTTCTTACCGACGTGAACGTCTACCGGATGCGACATTGTGAAATCCTATCTATTACAACCATGGGCAGCATGGCGAATGATGCGACTCATACAATTGGTTAGTTTTTCAATCTTTCGGTTAAAATTTTGCCCATCATGGGTGAATCCATGTTTAAAACTGAGTGATTTATGTTCCCGTTAAAATAAATTCACTTACCCCTAATGGGTTAAACGTATACATTTCATTTGCTGCCAAGAGAATCGACAGCACAGTTCTTTGAATGGAACCGGACGTGAACGGAATACAAAATCAGGCAATCCTGCACGAGTTGCTGCGCTCTTTCACCACTTTAGCCGAGACACTGAACCTGTCCCGCGCGGTGGAACAGTTGCAGACCACACGCCAGACCGTGCGCCGCCATATCCGCATTCTGGAGGAGGCCCGCCAAGCCCCTCTTTTCGTCGTGCAGGACCGCCAGTACCACCTGACAGAGGCAGGCCGCCAAGCCCTGCCAGAGGCACTGGAACTGCTGTATCGTGGTGAAAACTGGCTGGCCAACCGCAGCCACAACATCAACGGTTTGCTGCATATCCGCACCGCCCCGACGGATGCGATCACCTATCATTTGCAGCAACACCCGATCAGCCGCATCTGGCAGAGCGGGCCCGACATCCTGCGCGACACGCTGCAAGCATGGGCCAAGGCCGGCGGAGAGTTGGAACACCCCGCCATGCAGCCCTATCGCCCTTATTTCATGGTGTATCGCTGGGCTGACCCTGATTGGATCCTGACCGAAATCGGCGACGATTCCTCGTTCTCGTCATGGTTCGGCTGGGTCCATGCGCGCAGCTCGATCGGGCGTCCGCTGGACCGTTTGCCGGGAGGGGGCAGCTTTGCCAGCCTGCTTGCAAAACCGCTGGAGGATATCCACGCCAGTCATGCTGTGCGGCTTGATCACATCCACACCTTGATCCCCCGCGCCGAAGGGGCCAACCCGACCCCGATCAGCTTTGAACGGCTGACCCTTGGATGCCGCTATCCCGACGGAAGTTTCGCCATGGTGAACCTGGTTTGGCGCACATTCGCACTTGAAATTCCGAACTTGCCAGAGGCGGTGATCCGCTCAATGCCAGACGATTTGGAAATGAAATTCCAACCATCGGATACGAAAACGGGACAATCGGCCCAAGTTTAGGTTACTATTGCGCTAATCGGCGATTAGCACAGGAGTAACCGGGATGAGTATTCACGACGTCTATGACGGCTCGCAAGTCATTGCGCAAAGCCTCGATATTCTCAACAAATACCGCGTCAGCCTAAAAGTGGGCGAAGATTTCGAGGGATATCGCGCCCTTCTGGCCGAACACCGGCCAGACCATGATCTGGGTCTGCCCTTCGACCCCAAGCACCAGTTCATGACGCCCACCAATGCCTTCTGGATCGCCGGCTTCGGCCACGATGGCGAGTTGATCCACACTCAGGCGATGCGAATGCTGGAACTGGGCCGCAGCACTCTGGCCAGTTACATGCGCGAGAATTTTCTGGATTTCCCACCATCGGGCCTGCCACTGGACTTGAAGCGCTCGCGCTATCGCCCTGGGCCAAGTGCGAAACGCATGAATGGGCGCACCGTCTACCATGGCGAGGTCTGGATGGGCGGCACCAAGGGGCAGTTCCGCGGCTCTGGCCTATCCTGTGTGCTGGGGCGCTTTGCCTTTATGACCGCCATGCTACGCTGGTCGCCGGACCATTTCTTTGGCTTCATGCCGCGCGCGGTCGCCTTTAAGGGCTTTGCCGAACGTCAGGGCTATATGCATGCCGAACCGGGCGCGCTGCGCTGGCAGATGTCTGAAAGCGACAAGGTTCTGGAAGGGTTCATGGTCTGGATGGCGAACGAGGATGTGCGCCACCTGATGCTGATGCCCCTGCATGAACTGGTGCAGGTGCCCGTCTCGACCGAGGCCGAGAAACGCCCCGAACCCGTCGCAGCCTGATCCGCAGCTTTCACCACCCCGAAAACAAAATGCACCAGCCTGTGCGGACCGGGGCATTTTTTGACGGATAGGGTGGTTTTTGACGGGTAGGGTGGGTTTTCAACCCACCCTCCGGTGCAATCAGCCGATCGCAGCCGCTTTCACGTCTTCGTCGATATAGGGCACGTATTGCTCGAAATTACTGGCGAACATCTGCACCAGCTTCGCAGCCTGTGCATCGTAGGCAGCCGTGTCGGCCCAAGTGGCGCGCGGGTCCAGCAGGGTCGCGTCCACGCCATCCACCGTCACCGGAACGTCAAAGCCGAAATTCACGTCCTTGCGGAAGGTCGCGTCGTTCAACGAGCCGTCCAGCGCGGCGGTCAGCAGGGCGCGGGTGGCCTTGATGGGCATGCGCGAACCAGTGCCGAAGGCGCCGCCGGTCCAGCCGGTGTTCACCAGCCAGCAGGTCGCGCCGGTCTTTGCGATCTTCTCGCGCAGCAGGTTGCCGTATGCCTCGGGACGGCGCGGCATGAAGGGCGCGCCGAAGCAGGTCGAGAAGGTCGGCTCGGGCTCGACCACGCCACGTTCGGTGCCGGGGGTCTTCGAGGTGAAGCCGGACAGGAAGTGATACATCGCCTGCGCCGGGGTCAGACGGCTGATCGGCGGCAGAACACCGTAAGCGTCGCAGGTCAGCAGGATGATGTTCTTGGGATGGCCACCCATCGCCGTGTCCGACGCGTTCGAGATATACTCCAGCGGATAGGCGCAGCGCATGTTCTCGGTCAGGCTGGAATCTTCGAAGTCCAGTTCGAAGGTTTCCTCGTCGTAGACCATGTTCTCGATTACGGTGCCGAATTTCGACGTGGTGGCGTAGATTTCCGGCTCGGCCTCGGGCGACAGGTTGATGGTCTTGGCATAGCAGCCTCCTTCGAAGTTGAAGGTTCCGCGGTCGGACCAGCCATGCTCGTCATCGCCGATCAGCGTGCGCGACGGATCGGCCGACAGGGTCGTCTTGCCGGTACCCGACAGGCCAAAGAAGATGGCAGTATCGACCGGGTTGCCCGTGGCATGGTTGGCCGAGCAGTGCATCGGCATCACGCCTTTCTCGGGCAACAGGTAGTTCAGCAGGGTGAACACCGATTTCTTGTTTTCACCCGCGTATTCGGTGCCGCCGATCAGGATCAGCTTCTTGTCGAAGTTCATCGCGATCACGGTTTCAGTGCGGCAGTTGTGCTTGGCGGGGTCAGCCTGGAAGCTGGGGCAGTTGATGACGGTGAAATCCGCCATGAAGCTATCCAGCGCGACGCGCTCTGGGCGGCGCAGCATATGGCGGGTGAACAGGCCGTGCCAGGCCAGTTCGGTCACCATGCGCACGTTGATCGCATAGGCCGGGTCGGCACCGCCGATCAAGTCCTGCACGAAATATTCGCGGCCCTTCATATGTTCCAGCATATCGGCGTGCAGCGCGTCGAACCCTTCGGGCGACATGGCAGCGTTGTTTTCCCACCAGATGCTGTCTGCAACGCTGTCGGTTTTCACGACATGCTTGTCCTTGGGCGAGCGCCCGGTGAACTTGCCGGTGGTGACCAGCAAGGCGCCCCCGTTGCCAAGCGTGCCTTCATCCTTCTTAAGCGCGGCTTCGATCAGCGCGGGCTTCATAAGGTTGTAATAGACATTGCCCAGACCTTCGATCCCTTGATCTTCAAGCCGGAATTGCGGGTTCACCCGTCCAAATGTCATCTGCCAAGCTCCTGTAGCCGCGCGTTTGCGGCGTTCTTAATTTCCTCCGCGCGGGCTCTTCCCACGCCTCCGAGCGACTAGCGCCGATAATGCGGCTCTTAGCATGTCGCTTCCGTAAAGCGATAGGACGGTTTTCCCCAGTTAGCGCAACCAAGCGCGGTTTAGCGCAAACTGTACCTAAAACAGTGGGGGCAGCCTGCGGCAATCCGGCGCGATTCAGGATCTGGTTACGCTTTTTGGCCACAATCGGTGTCTGACGGGCACCTGATTCGCGAATTGGGATTGATCGGAAAGCGAAAAATGGCGAATACTGTGGAAAAAATCAGGCATAACGAGCAGTACAAGGAATAACCCAATGTCAAAGATCGCCCTTGTGGACGATGACAGGAACATCCTGACGTCAGTGGCCATGACCCTTGAGGCAGAGGGGTTCGAGGTCGAAACATATCACGACGGACAGCAGGCGCTGGACGCGTTCAACAAGAAATTGCCAGACATGGCCGTGCTGGACATCAAGATGCCCCGCATGGATGGCATGGACCTGCTGCAACGTCTGCGGCAGAAGACCTCCATGCCGGTGATCTTCCTGACCTCGAAAGATGACGAGATCGACGAGGTTCTTGGCCTGCGCATGGGTGCCGACGATTACGTAAAAAAGCCTTTTTCACAACGGCTTCTGGTCGAACGCATCCGCGCGCTTCTGCGCCGTCAGGATGCGGTGGCCGGTGATGTTGTCGGCGACACCGAAGAAACCAAGGTGATCGAACGCGGCGAATTGCGGATGGACCCGCTGCGCCACTCGGTTTCCTGGAAAGGCAAGGATGTGTCGCTGACCGTGACCGAATTCCTGCTGCTTCAGGCGCTGGCGCAACGCCCCGGCTTCGTCAAATCCCGTGACCAGCTGATGGACGTGGCCTATGATGATCAGGTCTATGTGGACGACCGCACCATCGACAGCCACATCAAACGATTGCGCAAAAAAATGCGCAGCGCCGACTCCGAGTTCTCGGCGATTGAGACGCTCTATGGGATCGGCTACAGATATAATGAAGATTAATGACCCTAGCTGAGGGGATGAACGTGCGCGATCAGGCGCCTTATCACGAGGGCGATGTTGTTCTGGGGGATGATTTCCTCACCCCGGACAGTATTGTCGAAGATGAGCTTCGCGCCCGGCGCGAGCGTCGCCGCGCGTTCTCGCTCAATAAATCGCCGCTGACGCGCAAGATCATCACCTTCAACCTGATCGCACTGAATGTGCTTGTGGCGGGGGTTCTGTTCCTGAATTCCTCGCGCGACACGCTGGCCGTGCAACGCGCCAACCGAATGGTGGCCGAGGTAGAGTTGGTCGCCGATGTGCTGGAAGCGCGCCTGCCCGCCGGTGCGCCGGTCAACCTAGCCACGGGTGACGGCATTGATGTGCCGGACACGCTGGCCGGGCTGGACCTGCGCGAGGGCGAAGAAGTGTTCGTCTACGATCTGGCCGAAGGGCTGATCGCGTCGGATGCCGGGCACGGCATAATGCAGACCGCAAGCACCTATAGCGATCGCAACGGCCGCACCGTCATTCTGGACACGCTGGAAACCATTTGGGACGCGGTGTCCCGCGTCTTTCCTGACAATGGCAGCGGGGTCGAAGTGCCCAGCATCGAGGATCAAACCGCCGGACTGGTTCCCGCCGCGCTGGCAGGCGGGGCGCAAATCCGCACCCTGCGCGACGCTACCGGCAGCACGGTCTATTCCGTGGCCACGCCGGTCATCCACAACGGCAATGCCGTGGGTGTGGTCGCGTTGGCCTCTGTCGCAGGTGAAATCGACCAGATGGTGCGAATGGAACGCGAGCGTGTTTTGCAGATGTTCCTGATCGCCACCTTGGTATCCATCGGGCTCAGCCTTGTGCTTGCCTCGACGATTTCCAATCCGCTGTCCGATCTGGCCGCTGCGGCCGAACTGGGGCATGGTCGCGATCATGGATCATCGGCCCCCAGTCGCATTCGCATTCCCGACCTCACCGCGCGCCCCGATGAAATCGGGCGGCTGTCAGGGGCGCTGCGCGGCATGGTCACCGCGCTTTACGACCGTATCGACAGCAACGAACAGTTTGCCGCTGACGTGGCGCATGAAATCAAGAACCCGCTGGCCTCGCTCCGCTCGGCCGTGGGCACGCTGCGCGTGGTCAAACGCGACGATCAGCGCGAACGCCTGCTGGAGGTGATCGAGCATGACGTGCGCCGCCTCGACCGCTTGGTCAGCGACATCTCGAACGCATCGCGGCTGGACAGCGAACTGGTCAAGGAAGAGCAGGAACCCTTTGACCTATTGAAAATGCTGGGCAATCTCAGCGAATACCTTGGGCAAGAAGCCTCGACCCAAGGGATCGAATTCATCGCGGATCTACCCGAGAAGCCGATCATCATCCACGGGCTCGAAGCGCGTCTGGCACAGGTTTTCGTTAATCTTATCACCAACGCCATCAGCTTCTGCGAAGAGGGCGACGCGATCCGTGTCTGGGCCCGCCGCCGCGAAAACCGGGTGTTGGTGGTGGTCGAGGATACTGGCCCCGGCATCCCCGATCAGGCACTGGCAAAGGTGTTCAAACGCTTCTATTCCGAGCGGCCCGAACAGCAATACGGCAATAACTCCGGTCTTGGCCTTGCGATTTCGAAACAGATCGTCGAGGCGCATGGCGGCGTGATCTGGGCCGAGAACATCCGCCCCACCGATGCTGATATCACCTCTGATCCGCTGGGCGCACGGTTCGTCGTGGGCCTGCCGGTGTAGGATGGGCGCGGCCCCGTCCGAAACCACAGTTCATGCCAGCTGCATCGCCTTGGATGGCAAAGCGGTTCTGATCCGCGGCGCATCCGGCAGCGGCAAATCAGGGCTGGGGCTGGAATTGATGGCATTGGGCGCAAATTTGCTGGCCGATGACCGCGTGATCCTGACCCGCGTGGGGAACGCAATCATCGCCAGCTGCCCTCCCGCGCTCAACGGTATGATCGAGGCGCGGGGCATCGGCATTCTGAACGCCACCCCCTGCCCGCCCTGCCCCGTCGTCCTGATTGTCGATCTGGACAAGCCCGAACAAGAGCGGCTTCCGCCGCGTCGCAGCGAAAACCTGCTTGGGTGTCGGCTCCCACTGCTTCACAATGCTGGCATTAACCATTTTGCAGCAGCGATTCTGCAATATCTGAAGGCAGGTCGGCACGACACTGGCTGACCCGCCACCACAGGAGACGCGCGAAACCGATGAATGACTCGATCCAGACCGCCGAAGCCGGCACCGGACAGCGCATTGTGCTGGTCACCGGACCGTCGGGCGCGGGCCGCTCCACCGCGATCAATGTGTTGGAGGATCTGGGCTTCGAGGCGATCGACAACCTGCCGCTCAGCATCTTGCCGCGGCTTTTGGACGGGCCGCCGCCAAACCGGCCCATGGCGTTGGGACTAGACGTGCGCAATCGCGATTTCTCGGTCAATGCGCTAATCGAAACCATCGACCGGCTGGGCGATATTTCGGGAATTACGCCCGACCTGCTGTATCTTGACGCGCAGCGCGACGTTCTGCTGCGCCGCTATTCGGAAACCCGCCGCCGCCACCCCATGTCCCCCGGCGAAAGCGCAGACGAAGGCATTCGCCGCGAACTGGACCTGCTGGTCCCGATCCGCGCCCGCGCCGATATCCTGATCGAAACCTCGGACCTGTCCCCCCATGATCTGCGCGCGGAACTGGAAGGGTTCTTTGCCGGCAAGGGTGGGCGCACACTGGCAGTTTCCGTCAACAGTTTCAGCTATAAACGCGGCCTGCCGCGCGGCATGGACATGGTGTTCGACTGCCGTTTCCTGCGCAATCCTTACTGGAACCCGGCCCTGCGCGCGCTGGACGGGCGCGACGAGGACGTGGCCGATTACATCGCGGAAGACAGCCGCGCCCTGCCCTTTTTTGACAAGGTGCGTGAATTGACCCTGATGCTGCTGCCAGCCTACCGCGAGGAAGGAAAAGCGCATTTTGCCATCGGGTTCGGATGCACCGGCGGGCAACACCGATCGGTTGCCCTTACGGAATTACTGTCCAAGGCCCTTGCGGACGAGGACTGGCAGGTGTCAATTAGACATCGCGAACTGGAGCGGCGGGAAACCGTGCTGCCCGGGTCGCGCAACGCTTCGTAAAGCTGGGAGAAGGCGGGCTTGCTCGGAATAGTGATCGTGGCGCATGGGGGGTTGGCCCGGGAATACCTGGCTGCCGTTGAGCATGTCGTGGGCAAACAGCCCGGCATCCGCGCGATTTCCATCGAGGCCGACCATGACCGCAGCGCCAAGCAAGGCGAGATTTGCGCCGCCGCCGACGAGGTGGACACCGGCGACGGGGTCGTCGTGGTCACGGATATGTTCGGCGGGTCGCCCTCGAACCTGTCCTTGCGCGCCTGTCAGCCGGGCGGGCGGCGGTTTCTGTACGGCGCAAACCTGCCCATGTTGGTAAAACTGGCCAAAAGCCGCCACCTTCCGGTTGGTGACGCGGTGCGCGCGGCAATGGAAGCAGGTCGCAAGTATATTGACACGCAGAACATTTCCACGGACTAGGCTTGTTTATGACCGATACAGTGACCCGCCATTTTGACATCATCAATGAAAAGGGGCTTCATGCCCGCGCCTCTGCCAAGTTCGTCGAGGTGGCCGAAGGGTTCGACGCGCGCGCCGAGGTCAGCCGCGACGGGATGTCCGCCAGCGGCGACAGCATCATGGGGCTTTTGATGTTGGCAGCAGCGAAGGGAAGCACTATTGAGGTCCAGACCTCAGGCCCTGATGCCGTGGCCTTGGCCGATGCTTTGGAAGCATTGGTAGCCGACCGGTTCGGGGAAGATATGTAAGATCCGTCCCCTGCCCGGTCAGGCGGGGAGCGGAGTGGAAAAGTGGTGGCAGACCGAGTGGTGGAAAGCACTGAAAACGAAACCGGCGCCGCGGCGCCGTCAGACGTCGTATTCACCAAATACGACCGGCGAAGCTTGACCTACGCCAACAGCTTTGACAGCCCGCTGCAATCCACCGTGATCCGCAGCATCGAATGGCTGACAGGCAAGATTACCATCATCAAGCTGATCCGCCAGTTCGAGAAGACCGGAGCACCTTCGGGGCAGCCGTTCTGGCGCGCGGCATTGGACGTGATGGGTATCCCGCTGACCACCCCACAAGAACAGATTGATCGCATCCCCGCCGAGGGGCCGGTGGTGGTGGTTGCAAACCATCCGCATGGCATGGTGGATGGGATGATCCTGGCCGACCTGATCGGTCGCCGTCGTCCCGATTACAAGATCCTGACCCGCGCGATCCTGACCGGCATCGACGAGGTCGCCGCCAGCTACATGATCCCCGCGCCCTTTCCGCATGATCCCGAAGCGCAAGTGAAATTCAAGGAAATGCGTGCCGACGCGATGGACCTGCTGAAAAATGGTGGCGTGGTCAGCCTGTTCCCGTCGGGCGTGGTGGCCAGTTCGAAAACCATGCTCGGCCCCGCGGAAGAGGCCGAGTGGAACGTGTTCACCGCGCAGTTGATCCGCCGGTCCGGTGCACGGGTCTTGCCCATCTTTTTCCCAGGCGCGAATTCACGCTGGTATCAGATGGCGAACCGGATTTCCGCGACCATGCGGCAGGGGCTGCTGCTGCACGAGATCGTCCACAGCTGCAACAAGCCGCAATCCCCCGTGGTGGGCGAGCCGCTGAACGACATGCAGATGGAATTGCTGCACAAGAACCCGCGCGAATTCATGTCGTGGCTGCGCGACCATACGCTGTCGCTGGGTCAGCCGGGCTAGAGTCTGTGGACAATCGGGATTCCCAATTGATCAAATTTCTGATTCAAGCTTCCAAAATGGAGGTTTGAATGACCGAAGATCGGTTTGTGGTATCGGACGGATTGTGGGCGCGGCTTGAACCGTGCCTGCCCGGCAAGGCCAGTGACAGTGGCGTGACTGCGAAGGACAATCGGC
>JGI24025J20009_10000578_pt1 | contig 28457 bp, 26 predicted proteins | sample Cruoilmetagenom3_FD_20009 | JGI IMG/M metagenome (IMG submission 20009) | reverse complement strand
GTGCGGGCTGTTGTCCGCGTTGGTTGTAAAACGTCGCCAATGCATCTGCGTTGGCTTGTGCTAAACAATCTGGGGCAAAACCTGCTGCGAAGAATGGTCGGTCTCGACGCTGTGATATTCGGCTCACAGCGCCTCACGGCCGTGTGAAAACTGATCGCGCATCTGTGGCTGTTGCTTTGTGGACGTGATCGGCTTGAGCGTGAGGTAGCTAAAATAGTAGCATATAAAACAATGCTTTGCCTTTGAATGCTGAATGTTTCAAACACAGGCGGTCGCGGTTTCGTGACACTTGAATTCCCGCCACTTTGTTTCAATCAGAGGTTTCGTCTGTGGCGTGCCCCGGAAAAGCGGCGGTCGGCACCTATGGCCAAAGCGTGACCCGCACCACTTTAGCTATCCGCCGTTTCAAAGACGCGCCGTGGAGTCGTGTCGCGGTGATTGAGCGAGCAGGCCATCGTGCCTGGTCAAACCCGATCTGGCGGGACTGATCTGAGGGCGCATAGAGGGCAAATAGCGGTCAATGGCGGCCGGGATCGGCGGGGTAAACACCCAGCATGGTGATCTCAGAGGTGAAATACTCCAGCTCCTCCAACGCTAATTTGACGCTCGGGTCATCCGGATGACCTTCTATGTCAGAGTAAAACTGCGTCGCGGTGAAAGACCCGCCAACCATATAGCTTTCCAGTTTGGTCATGTTCACGCCATTGGTGGCAAAACCGCCCATGGCCTTGTACAGCGCCGCCGGGATGTTGCGAACCTGAAAAACGAAAGTGGTCATCATGTTTCGGGTTCCGCGAGGAGTGTAATCCGGGTCGCGTGACATCACCAGAAAACGAGTGGTGTTGTTGCCTTCGTCTTCAATATGGCGGGCCACAACATCCAGGCCATAGATCTCGCCTGCCAATTCGCTGGCCAGGGCTGCCATCGCGGGATTTCCGGCGCCGGCCACTTGTTTGGCAGATCCCGCAGTATCCGCGCCCGTGACGCGGGTGATGCCCTGAGCCTCAAGGTAGGCCCGGCATTGGCCCAAAAGCATGGGATGGCTCATGGCTGATTCGATCTGATTCAGCGGTGTGCCGGGCAGGGCCAGCAGATTGATATGCACCCGCACGAAGGCCTCGGCGATGATATGCAGACCAGACTCCGGAAGCAGGTGATGAATGTCTGCCACGCGCCCGAAAGTAGAATTTTCGACAGGTAGCATCGCCAGTTCAGCAACGCCTGACCGCACAGCCTCGATCGCATCTTCAAAGGTACGACAGGGCATGGCCTCCATATCGGGATATGTTTCGTGGCAAGCCTGGTGAGAATAGGCTCCCAGCTCGCCCTGAAAGGCAATGCGCTTGGTCATCAGATCAATTCCTGTCTCAATGTGCCTCGGGAAAGGCATTTGGTCGCGCAAACTACACCTTGCGTCCCGCGTAGGGAAGCGGATAGATACGTCACAAAGCAGATCAAATGGAACGGGTCCGATGTTCGATACGATGACACTGACAAAAATCACGGGCGCTCTGTGTGGGGCGCTGCTGGTTTTCCTCATGGGCAACTGGGTGGCCGAAATCATGTACGCCACGGGTGGCGGACATGGTGATGACCATCATCAGGCCTATGTGATCGAAACCGGCGACGATGACCATGGCGATGCCGCCAAAGAGGAAGGCCCCGATCTGGCGGCGCTTCTGGCCGAAGCTGACCTGGGCAAGGGTGCCAAAGTGTTTGGCAAGTGCAAAGCCTGTCACAAACTGGAAGACGGCGCCAATTCCACGGGGCCGTATCTGTACGGTGTGGTTGGGCGCGCTGTCGGAAGTGCTGATGGGTTTACCGGCTATTCAGGGTCACTGGTGGCCGTGGCGGAAACCTGGAACGCTGAGGAGCTGGACGGCTTCCTGGCCAATCCCAAGGGATTTGCGCCGGGCACCAAAATGTCCTTCTCGGGCCTGAAGAAACCTGCGGATCGCGCCAACCTGATCGCTTATCTCGACAGCCTGGACGACTGATCTCAGCTGTATCGCATTACAAAAGCCGCCGCCTGTACCGGGTCGGCGGCTTTTTTCATGGGACAGGGTGGAAATTTGCGCGCGGTCACGTTTGAGTGCTTGAATGTAAGGGGCGGCCTCTTTTACCTTGCGGGTACTGATAGAAACGCCTCATCAAGAGGCGGGCAACAGGAGAAGAGTATGATTGATGACCGCAACCGGGCGCAGGTCCGGGCAATTGCCAAGGTTCACCCTATTGGGGCAATTGCTGCGTTCCTCATGCTCAGTCTGGCAGCCCTTGCGGCCTCGGTTGCCATGGCCGAAGACAAGACCATCCACAGCCACGGTTATTCCTACTTTGGTGATCTGACATATCCGGCCGATTACACACATTTCAACTATGTGAACCCCGATGCGCCCAAGGGCGGTGAAATTTCGCTGCATGCGCCGGGCACATTTGATTCGATGAACCCCTATTCTCGCAAAGGGCGCGCCGGGCGTTATTCCTGGATGGTCTACGAAAGCCTGATGGGCGAAATGCCGTCTACCGGTGGTGGTGCCCCTTCCGATGCCTACGGCGAAATGTACGGCCTTTTGGCCGAAAGCCTGGAATATGATGAAGGCAAAACCTGGGTTATTTTTCACATGCGCCCCGAAGCAAAATTTGCCGATGGCACACCGGTGACGGCGCATGATGTGGTGTTCTCGCATAACCTGTTTTTGGACCAAGGGCTGAAATCCTATGCCGACGCAGTGAGAAAACGAGTGCTGAGCGCTGAGGCATTGGATGACCACACTGTCAAATTTACCTTTGCCAAGGACGTGGCGCGGCGATCATTGATTGATCAGGTTGGCTCGACTCCTGTGTTTCCAAAGACATGGTATGAGGAGACCGGCGCGCGACTGGATGAATCCCGTTTGGACGCTGCCATCGGATCTGGCCCTTATCAGGTGTACGGTGTCGATGTGAACCGCCGGATCGTGTATGCCCGCAACCCTGATTATTGGGGCTGGCATCTGCCGATCAATCAGGGCCGGCATAATTTTGATATGATCCGGATTGAGTATTTTTCCGATGACAGCGCCGCATTTGAGGCCTTCAAAGCCGGTGAATACACTTTCCGCGCCGAGTCGAATTCCAAGAAATGGGCCACGGGATATGATTTTCCGGCCAAGCAAAACGGCGATGTCCGGCTGGAAGAACTGCCCGATGGCACGCCACCTTTGCCCAACGGCATCGTGTTTAATCTGGCGCGTGAGCCGCTGAAAGATGTACGGGTGCGCCGGGCGCTGACACTGGCCTACAATTTTGAGTGGACCAATGAATCGCTTCAGTTTGGGTTGTTCAGCCAGCGCAATTCTTTTGTTCAAGACAGCCCGCTTGAAGCCAAAGGCGTGCCCCAAGGGGCCGAGTTGGAACTGTTGAAAAGCCTTGGTGACGTGGTGCCCCCCGAGATGCTGAGCGACGAAGCCGTGATCGCACATACATCAAAGGCAAACCGCTTGAACGACCGCAAGAATTTGCGCAAAGCCATGAAACTGCTGGACGAAGCGGGTTGGAAAGTGGGCGATGATGGCCTGCGCCGCAACGACAAAGGGGAAACGCTGAGCATCGAGTTTCCGATTGCCTCGTCCGGGTCGGCCACGCTGAGCGCAGTGGTTGAAAGCTATATCGGCAATCTGCAGAAAATGGGCGTGGATGCCATGTATGAGAAGGTTGACCCGTCTCAATTCACCCTGCGCAATCGCGAGCGTGATTACGATCTGGTGTTTGATCGGTATCGCCCGTTTTTGGAAGCCGGCACTGGCTTGATGCAGATGTATGGCTCTGAGGAGGCGGCGTTCAGCCTGTTTAACCCGGCTGGCCTTGCCAGTCCGATGGTCGATGCGATCATCAAAGCCTCATTAGAAACCGACACGCGCGAGGCGCAGGATGCGGCACTGATGGCTCTGGACCGGGCCTTGCGCTATGAGAGGTTCATGGTGCCCACATGGTATAATGACAGCTATTGGGTGGCCTATTGGGATATGTTTGAGCACCCTGAAGAATTGCCGCGTTACGCGCTGGGGGTCTTGGATTTCTGGTGGGTTAACGCCGACAAGGCCGCCGCATTGAAAGCTTCGGGCGCATTGCGGTGATGTTTCTGTTTTGCACAAAATGCCGGAGGGCTGTCTAAGTGGGCGCCTATATCCTGCGACGATTGTTCCTGATCATCCCGACGTTGATCGGGATTATGGTGATCAACTTTGCCCTNGTGCAATTTGTCCCCGGTGGCCCGGTGGAACAGATGATCGCCAACATGCAGGGGCAGGGNGATGTGTTTGAAGGGTTTTCCGGCTCGGGCAGTGACGCCGGTCAGGANATGGCGGCTGAGGCCAATGATAAATACCTTGGCGCCCGCGGGCTGCCGCCTGAGTTGATNAANGAGCTGGAAGAGCAATTCGGCTTGGACAAACCGCCGCTGGAGCGGTTCTTCAACATGATGTGGAACTACATGCGGCTCGATTTTGGCGAGAGCTATTTTCGCAAGATCGACGTCACCGAACTGGTGCTGGAAAAGATGCCGGTCAGTATATCGCTGGGGTTATGGTCCACGCTGATTGCCTATCTGATTTCGATTCCGCTGGGCATCCGCAAGGCCGTCAGCGATGGCAGCACGTTTGACAGCTGGACATCAGGCATCATCATCGCCGCCTATGCAATCCCGGGATTTTTGTTTGCGATCATGCTGGTGGTTTTGTTCGCCGGCGGCAGCTATTGGCAGATTTTTCCGCTGCGTGGGCTTACCTCGGATAACTTTGATCAGCTGAGTGTGCTTGGCAAAGCCGCAGACTATCTGTGGCACATCTTCCTGCCGGTGCTGGCCTCAACTATTGCCGCCTTTGCGACACTGACGCTGCTGACCAAGAACTCGTTTTTGGACGAGATCAAGAAACACTATGTGATGACCGCCCGCGCCAAAGGATTGACTGAATCCAAGGTGCTTTATGGTCATGTATTCCGCAATGCGATGCTGATTGTGATCGCGGGATTTCCGGCAGTTTTTGTCGGCGTGTTCTTTGGCAGCAGCCTGCTGATTGAGACGATCTTCTCACTGGATGGTCTGGGGCGTTTGGGGTTTGAGGCCGCAGTCAGCCGGGATTATCCGGTGATGTTTGGCACGCTGTTCTTGTTTGGCCTCATCGGGTTGGTGGTCAATATTCTCAGCGATCTGATGTATGTTCTGGTCGATCCGCGCATCGACTTTGAAAAGCGGGAGGGGTAAATGACGCTCTCTCCTCTCAATCAGCGCCGCTGGCGTAATTTCAAACGTAACCGTCGGGCGTATTACTCGCTGTTTATCTTTGCCATTCTGTTTGCCATTGCTTTGCCGGCTGAATTTATCGCCAACGACAAGCCCATTTTGGTGAAATATCAGGGCGGATATTATACCCCGGTGATGAAGTTTTATCCCGAAACGGCCTTTGGCGGGGATTTCGAAACCGAAGCTGTGTACCGTGACCCGGAAGTGGCCTGTCTGATCAAATCCGGTGGATTGGAGGCGTGTTTTGATGACCCTGATCTGATCATCGAAGATGCCGCCGACGGCGTGGTTGAAGGTGAGGTGATCCAACAGGGCTGGGCCATTTGGCCGCCTATCCCCTATAGTTACAGCACATCTGTGGACCGCCCCGGCGCGGCCCCCCTGCCGCCCAATGCACAAAACCTGCTGGGCACTGACGATACCAAACGTGATGTGCTGGCGCGGGTGATTTATGGGTTCCGCCTGTCGGTGATGTTCACGCTGATTGTCACAGCCGCCTCAACTGTGATCGGCATTTTTGCCGGTGCTGTGCAGGGCTATTTTGGCGGCAAGGTTGATCTGGTCTTTCAACGCGTCATCGAGATATGGGCCGCCACGCCGCAGCTCTATGTGATCATCATCCTGTTTGCCATTCTGCCGCGCAGCTTTTGGCTGCTGGTTGGGATCACTGTGCTGTTTGGCTGGATGTCACTGGTAGGCGTCGTGCGTGCAGAGTTTCTGCGCGCCCGAAACCTGGAATATGTGCGCGCGGCCAAGGCACTGGGCGTGAGCAACCTGACCATCATGTTTCGCCATATGTTGCCCAATGCCATGGTGGCGACGCTGACAATGATGCCGTTTGTGATCACCGGAACCATCAGCCTGCTGGCGGGCCTGGATTTTCTGGGCTTTGGCCTGCCGTCCTCCTCGCCGTCATTGGGCGAGCTGACACTGCAAGCCAAGCAGAACCTGCAAGCGCCCTGGCTGGCCTTCACCGCGTTTTTCGCCTTTGCCATTATGCTGTCATTGCTGGTCTTCATCTTTGAAGGGATCCGCGATGCCTTTGACCCAAGAAAGACATTTGAATGAGCCTGCTTGAGGTCAACGATCTGGGCGTGGCCTTTCGTCAGGATGGCGAAATCGTGGCCTGTGTGCACGGTATTTCGTTCACTGTCGACAGGGGTGAAACCGTGGCGCTGGTGGGTGAAAGCGGCTCGGGGAAATCCGTCACCGCGCTGAGCACTGTGTCATTGCTCGGCTCCTCGGCCGAGGTCAGCGGCTCGGTCAAATATGACGGGCAGGAAATGATCGGCGCGGACAACACGCTGCTGCACAAGGTGCGGGGCAACGACATCAGCTTTATCTTCCAGGAACCGATGACATCGCTGAACCCGCTGCACACGCTGGAGCGCCAGATCACCGAAAGCCTTGAGTTGCATCAGGGGTTGGTGGGCGACGCGGCGCGCGCGCGGATTATCGAGCTGCTGGAACGTGTGGGCATCCGTGACCCCGAAAGCCGCCTTGGCGCATATCCACATCAGCTGAGCGGCGGGCAACGCCAACGCGTGATGATCGCCATGGCCCTGGCCAACAAGCCCGATATCCTGATCGCGGATGAGCCTACAACCGCGTTGGATGTCACCATTCAGGCGCAAATTCTGGATTTGCTGGCCGAGCTGAAACGCGAAGAAAATATGGGGCTGTTGTTCATCACTCATGACCTCGCCGTGGTGGAACGGATCGCCGATAAGGTCTGCGTTATGAAAGACGGCATGATTGTTGAGGCCGGGCCAACAAAAGAAATCTTCGCCAACCCACAGCATGAATACACACAAAGACTGCTGGCCGCGGCCCCCTCGGGCGAACCCGAGCCGGTGCCAGATACCGCACGCACTTTGATTGCGACTGACAAGCTGAAGGTTTGGTTTCCAATCCAGCAGGGGTTTTTGAAGAAAACCATTGGCCATGTGAAGGCCGTGAACGAGGCCACAATCAATGTGCGTGCCGGGGAAACACTGGGGATTGTTGGCGAAAGTGGTTCGGGCAAAACCACGCTGGCCCTGGCGGTGATGCGCTTGATTGCCTCACAAGGGGGCATTCAGTTTGACGGCGAGGATGTAAACAGCTGGTCTACCAAACAGCTTCGCAAACACCGTGCCGACATGCAGATCGTATTTCAGGATCCCTTTGGCAGCCTTTCACCACGCATGACCTGCGAACAGATCATCGCCGAAGGATTGGGTGTGCATGGTAACCCCGGTGGCCGCCCGGCCCGAGACTTGGTGGCCGAGGTGATGGATGAGGTCGATCTCGACCCGGAAACCATGGACCGTTATCCACATGAATTTTCCGGCGGACAGCGCCAGCGTATCGCCATTGCCCGCGCCATGATCCTGCGGCCAAAGGTGGTTGTGCTGGATGAGCCGACCTCGGCTTTGGATATGACGGTGCAGGTGCAGATCGTGGACCTGCTGCGCCGATTGCAGGTAAAATATGGGCTGGCCTATTTGTTCATTTCGCACGATTTGAAGGTTGTTCGCGCCATGAGCCACAAGATGATCGTCATGAAGCAAGGTGACATCGTGGAGGCAGGTTTGGCCAAAGACATCTTTGACAACCCGCAGACACCCTATACCCAGACGTTGCTACAGGCGGCATTGGACCTGACGACGTAAGTCATATGCAGATCTGGCCGCTGAGCTGGACAAGCGTTAAACGTCAGATAGCCGAGCTGTGGCCCGCAGTGCTGAGATCATAGGCATCAAAGCTGCGCGCAATCATGCGGGTCAAAGGACGGGCCTCTGGTGGGACAAAAAGACCCTCGTCACTCAGTTGCAACAAACCGGCAAACGCCTGATCCGTGGCGCTCAGTATCTCATTTAGCTCGGCCAGTGGCACGCCAAACGTGTCGTGCAATTCTGCCGTCTTGACGAAGAAATCGCACATCAAGGCTTCGATCATTCGGGCGCGCAACGTGTCTTGGCCAGAAAACACATGCCCGCGCGTGGTTGAAAACCGCCCGGCACGAATGGCTGCCGTATGGGCCCCCGTGGCCGGTGTATTTTGCGCATAACCCTGTGGGAACTTCGAAATCGACGAGGCCCCCATTCCAATCAACACATCAGCCTGATCGTCTGTGTAGCCCTGGAAGTTGCGGCGCAGCTTGCCAGCGCGCTGCGCCTGAGCCAGCCCATCTTCGGGCCGTGCGAAATGGTCAATGCCCACGTCCCGGTAGCCATCCCACTGAAACAGCTGGCGGGCAGTTTCAAACAGGGCGAGCCTGTCTTGGGGTGTTGGTAGGGTGTCGGACGGAATCAACTGCTGCCGTTTGGCCATCCAGGGCACATGCGCATAGCCATAAAGCGCGACCCGGTCAGGCGAGAGAGACAGCAGCTTTTGCACACTGTCAGAAATACGTTCAGGCGTCTGGTGCGGCAGCCCAAAAAGGATGTCAGCATTCAGGCTTTGGATACCAGCGGCGCGGATGTCATCGACCACTTTCCGGGTCAGGTCATAGGGTTGAATCCGCCCGATGGTTTTCTGAATGTCCGGGTCAAAATCCTGCACCCCGATCGAGGCGCGTGTCATTCCGGCCCGCACAAGCGCCTTCAGACGATTCGCATCCAGCTCGTTTGGATCTATCTCAACGGAAAATTCCGTGGTGTCGCTGAAAGGCGCGACGGCTTTGATCGCATCCGCCAGTTCTTCAATCATCTCGCCATCCAGCAGGGTGGGCGTGCCACCCCCCCAATGCAGGCGTGACAAGGTAATGCCCTTGGGCAGATGTTGCGACAGCAGCGCCAATTCGGATTTCAGAACCTTCAGATATGCCGCCACAGGCGCCATTTTCTGTGTGCCTTGAGTGCGACAGGCACAAAACCAACACAGGTGTCTGCAAAACGGCACATGCACATAGAGTGAGATTCTTGCACCCTCAGGGACGGCCTTGATCCAGTTGATAAAGGTATTTTCCCCAACTGTTTTGCCAAAATGTGGCGAAGTTGGGTATGATGTATAGCGCGGCACCTTTGCGTCAAAGAGACCCAGTTTGCCCAAGAGTGCTTTCGATGTCATGATACCCCCTATAATGAGCTTCGAGGGGTCTGACTTTGACCCAGATCAAACGACGACAAGGAGCAGCCATGCTGCCTGATACACTGACTTTTGCACCCAGAAACTGTGGTGACTGCCCAATCCGCCACCGGGCGGTTTGTGCACGTTGTGATGCGGATGAGCTGACTAAACTAGACCAGATTAAGTACTATCGCAGCTTTTCCGCAGGCCAATCGGTGATTTGGTCAGGGGACAACATGGATTTTGTTGGCTCTGTTGTCAGCGGTATCGCCACATTGACCCAGACGATGGAAGACGGGCGAACCCAGATGGTGGGCCTGTTGTTGCCCAGTGATTTTGTGGGACGCCCGGGGCGCAATCAGGCCGCATATGATGTCGTGGCTGTTTCGGATTTGGTCATGTGCTGTTTTCGCAAAGCCCCTTTTGAGCAAATGATGACCGAAACGCCCCATATTGCACAGCGCCTGCTGCAAATGACGTTGGATGAATTGGATGCCGCCCGCGAATGGATGCTGGTGTTGGGCCGCAAAACAGCCCGAGAAAAGATTGCGTCACTCTTGTCGATCATTGCCAGCCGCAATGCCACGCTGGAAATGGCCACTGCAAGTGGCGAAATGGTGTTTGATCTGCCTCTCACCCGCGAGGCAATGGCGGATTATCTGGGGCTGACGCTGGAGACGGTCAGCCGCCAGATTTCGGCGCTCAAACGCGACGGGGTGATTGTACTGGAAGGCAAGCGCCGTGTGACAGTGCCCGATTTCGACAGGTTGATGGAAGAAGCCGGCGACGACAGCGATGGTGGGATACTGTCCTGAAGCAGCCCGATCTCATCAGTGCCCTGCATACCCCTGCGAAGGGTTGATCACCCGCTTGCGGTCAATGCGCCATCAGGACCGGTCGATTGCATTCGCTCAGCATGTCACGGGTCGCCCCACCAAACATCGCCTCGCGGATACGCGAATGGCCATATGCGCCCATCACGATCAGATCAGCATTGATGTCCTCGGCATGCCGGTTCAGCACATCCGCGATATGTGGCATGGTTTTGGCCAGCACATTCACTTCCACTTTTATATCGTGACGTGCCAGATATTGCGCCAGCATTCCGCCCGGATCTGAGCGGGTTGGGCCATGGGTTGGTGGGTCGATCACAGCCACATGGACTGTCTGCGCCTGACGTATCATCGGCAAGGAGGCACGCACTGCATTCAATGCCTCGGTGCTGTTATTCCATGCTACGACAACACGTTCAGGGTGGGTCAAGGGCGAGGATGCAGCCGGCGTAATCAGAACCGGCGTACCTGCATCAAACAGCGCGGCTTCCGTGATCACTTCCAGCTCGTCGCCGCGTTTGTCACCGTAGGGTCTGGGGAGAACAACAAGATCCGAAAACCGGGCCTTGGCAGCCACATGGCGCGATAACCCGGCCATTTGAGCCAGGCCGCTACTGGCGCTCCAAAGAGTGCCGTTGGCTTCCAGAATTGCGCGCGCATGGGCCTCGATGGTTTTTGCGTCTTCGCGGGCGCGGGAGATGGTTTGCTCCATCATAATGGCGCTGGCCCCGGCCAAATCATATCCCGTCGGGCTGTGATCTACGCCAAGGCAGAGCACATCAAGATGCGCTTTATGCGCATCGGCCGTTGCCAGTGCTTGGGCAAGTGTTTCTTCAACCAAGGCATCGTCGGTCAATACGCAATACAGGCTTGAATAGGTCATCATGGTGTCCTCAGTTTGGGTGGTACCTGACACAGACATTACATGCGACACTTCAGTGCCGCTTTGATCCCAATCAAGCCGGAACATTGGTTTTTAGTAGATGTTCTTGATACAGATCAAAGCAGGCCCACACCCAAGGCGGCAAGAAGGCCATAATCCGGGATCAGCTCAGGCGAAAGATTCGTTTGATTCTGGCCGAGACGAAGGGACGAAACATGACGAATTACATCAAGCTACTTGTCTTGGGCGTAGTCGCGTTTTTTGCGTTGGTTGCGGCCAACTACGCGCGCGACCTTGCTTATATGGTAAATGCATTGACCATCGCCCTGGCGGCGGCGGGCCTATTTCTCTGGACGTTGCGCCAGACAGATGAACCTGTGCACCAGGCCGATCTATCAGGCGAATATATGGACGGCGTGGTTAGGGCGGGGGTCATTGCTACCTGTTTGTGGGGTGTTGTTGGCTTCCTTGTGGGCACATTCATTGCCTTTCAGCTGGCTTTCCCGGCGCTGAACTTTGAATTCCTGCAAGGGATTGGGAATTTCGGGCGGCTACGACCACTGCATACCTCTGCCGTTATTTTTGCATTTGGTGGGAACGCCCTGATTTGTACGTCGTTTTATGTGGTTCAGCGCACCAGTGCGGCACGGCTTTGGGGGGGCAACACCGCTTGGTTCGTCTTTTGGGGGTATCAGCTCTTTATCGTGTTGGCAGCCTGCGGCTATCTTCTGGGCGCCACACAATCCAAAGAATACGCAGAACCCGAATGGTACGTTGACCTGTGGTTGACCGTGGTTTGGCTGTCTTATCTGGCTGTCTTTGTCGGCACGATCGTCAAACGCAAAGAGCGTCACATCTATGTGGCCAACTGGTTCTATCTCAGCTTCATCATCACCGTGGCAATGCTGCATGTGGTCAACAACATGAGCATCCCGGTGTCGATCTGGGGCTCAAAATCGGTTCAGGTGTTCTCTGGTGTGCAAGATGCGATGACACAGTGGTGGTATGGCCATAACGCTGTGGGCTTCTTCCTGACCGCTGGGTTCCTGGGCATGATGTACTATTTCGTGCCCAAGCAAGCGGAGCGTCCGGTGTACAGCTACAAGCTCAGCATCATTCACTTCTGGGCGCTGATCTTCCTTTATATCTGGGCGGGGCCACACCATTTGCACTACACCGCTTTGCCGGATTGGGCAGCGACCCTTGGCATGGTGTTCTCCATCGTCCTGTGGATGCCCAGCTGGGGTGGTATGATCAACGGCCTGATGACGTTGTCTGGCGCTTGGGATAAACTGCGCACCGATCCGGTGATCCGCATGATGGTGATTTCCATCGGGTTCTACGGCATGTCCACCTTTGAGGGGCCGATGATGTCGATCCGCGCGGTGAATTCGCTCAGCCACTATACTGACTGGACCATTGGCCACGTTCATTCCGGCGCTTTGGGCTGGAACGGCATGATCACCTTTGGTGCACTCTACTTCCTGGTGCCCAGACTGTGGGACCGTGAGCGGCTCTATAGCCTGTCATTGGTCAACTGGCACTTCTGGCTGGCCACGATCGGCATCGTTCTTTACGCCGCTTCCATGTGGGTGACTGGTATCATGGAGGGCCTGATGTGGCGCGAAGTTGATGCCAATGGCTTCCTTGTGAATTCATTCGCGGACACCGTCAGCGCCAAACTTCCGATGTACATTGTACGCGGACTGGGTGGGGTGATGTTCCTGAGCGGCGCAATCATCATGTGCTATAACCTTTACATGACCGTCAGACGGAGCCCGGTGCTTGACACCGCCAACTCCGTTGTCCCGGCAGAATAAGAGGAGGGACAATAGTATGGCTATTCTAGACAAACACGCCGTCCTTGAACGCAACATAACCTTGCTGGCAATCTGTGCCTTTCTGGTGGTCAGCATTGGGGGCATAGTACAAATCGCTCCGCTTTTCTGGCTGGAAAACACCATCGAGGATGTGGAAGGCATGCGCCCCTACACCCCGCTGGAGCTAACCGGGCGTGACATCTATATCCGCGAGGGCTGCTATGTCTGCCACTCGCAGATGATCCGCCCAATGCGCGATGAGGTGGAGCGTTACGGCCACTATTCACTGGCTGCGGAATCGAAGTATGACCACCCATTCCAATGGGGCTCTAAACGCACGGGGCCGGATCTGGCGCGTGTTGGCGGGCGGTATTCGGACGAATGGCATGTCGATCACCTGCGCAATCCACAGGCCGTGGTGCCGGAATCGGTGATGCCGAAATACGGCTACCTTGAACACCGCATGATCGACGGTAAATACATCAAAGATCTGCTGGCAACTCACCGCCTGGTTGGTGTGCCCTACAGCGACGAGATGATCGAAAACGCTCAGGCCGATTTCCAGGTTCAGACCGATCCCTTCGGCGATACCGACGGGCTGTTTGAACGCTATGGCGAAGCCGTGCCCGTGCGCAACTTCGATGGGGTTGAGGGCGTTTCCGAGGCCGATGCGCTGGTCGCATATCTGCAAATGCTGGGCACGCTGGTTGATTTTTCAACCTTCACGCCTGTGGCCAGCCGGTAAGGGAGGAACAAGACAATGGAAACCTATTCCCTATTGCGCGAGTTTGCTGACAGCTGGATGCTTTTGGCCTTGTTCATCTTCTTTGTGGGTCTGATCATCTGGGTGTTTCGCCCCGGTGCCACCAAAGCATATTCAGAACCGGCGGGTATTCCCTTTCGGCACGAAGACAAACCAGCGCCCACCAATGGCGCTGACGCCGAAAAGGAGGCGTAAGATATGTCGAAGAAATCTGACCAAAAACAAGAGGTTGAAACCACCGGCCACGTCTGGGACGGTATTGAGGAATACAACAATCCTTTGCCGCGCTGGTGGCTGTGGGTGCTGTATGCCTGTATTGCCTGGGGTATCTGGTATGTGATCGCCTATCCGGCCTGGCCGATGATCAACCAGGCCACTGCCGGCTATAAAGGCTGGTCAACCCGTGCCAATATCGCGGTTGAATTGGCCGAGGCGGAAGCCGCCAACGCCGAGATCAACGCCAAACTGGCCAGCACCGAACTGACGATGATTGCCAAAGATCCTGAGCTTCAGTCCTATGCGGCCTCGGCGGGTAACGCGGTGTTCAAAACATGGTGCGCACAGTGTCACGGCTCGGGTGCTGCCGGAACCAAGGGGTATCCCAACCTGTTGGACAATGATTGGCTGTGGGGCGGTGATGTTGATGCCATCCACACTACAATCCGCCACGGCATCCGCTCGGTTGATGATGACGATACGCGGTATTCGGAAATGCCCAAATTTGGTGAAATCCTTGAACAAGAGGAAATCACTCAAGTGGTGAATTTTGTTATGTCGCTGTCGGGTACGCCTGATGACGCCAGCATGGTAACACCCGGAAGCGTGGTCTTTGCTGACAATTGCGCGGCTTGCCATGCAGATGATGGCACCGGTGATCGTGAACAGGGCGCGCCCAATCTGACAGATGCAATCTGGCTGTATGGTGGTGATTACGACACGCTGACACAGACCGTCACCAACAGCCGCTATGGCGTCATGCCACCGTGGAGCACACGGTTGTCCGAGGCAGAGATGCGCGCCGTTGCAGCCTATGTTCACCAGCTGGGCGGGGGGGAATAAACCCCCGTTTGGCATCACAGAATACCTGCTGGCTGTCCCTTGTTGGCAGGTAAAGCACCGGCCTTTCCTAAATGTTCGCGCGTCTAGTGGAATGGTCGGTGCGCTCGGGCTTTTAACTGTTTAAACGGGCGGTGCGCAGTGCATCGCCCGTTTTGGTTTTCGATCAATTTATCGGGCGCAGATCAGCCGGGAGACCTGCCCATCTGCGCCCGCGCCAGGGCCAGCACCGGGGATGCGGTTGCTGACCTGGAACTTTGCCAAACACACGGGGTTCAAACATCCGTTCAGTCACGACGTCGGGCGATTGTATGCGCTTCCAATTCGGCGCTGCGACGATTGTCAAAACGCTCAGAATCAGCCCAATGTGAAGGCGCAGCCCAGCGAGTACGCGTGGCGGCCATGAAAGTATTTGCGAAGATGTTCAACATTGCTTTTCCTTTTCTTACGTCTATTTCTGCTTTGAATATGGCGTAATACCTGTCACCGTACGACTCAGGAAAAATTCCTTTATGTAAGGTGAAATTACATTATGGATTGGCTTAACTTGCCACCTCTCACTGCTCTGCGCGCCTTCTCGGCCTTGGCTGAGGCGGGCTCAGTCGTTGAGGCAGGGGCCAAGCTGAATGTCAGCCATGCTGCCATCAGCCAGCAAATCAAAGCGCTTGAGGATCACATGAACCTGTCGCTGGTGGATCGTTCGGGCCGTCAGTTGGTGCTGACTGCCCAAGGTGTTGAGCTGGCAGAGGCGTTGAAGCTGGGATTTGGTGCGATCGCTCGCAGCGTCGAGGCTCTGACCGGTGCGGATGCAGACCGGCCGTTGCGCATTTCCACCACCCCGATGTTGGCAGCTGCCTGGCTGATGCCGCAGCTTTCGGGCTTTTACGCCGCTCATCCGGGCACATCTCTGACCATCAGCACCACACCCGAGGTTGAGCCGCTTGAACCCGGCGAAATTGACCTCGCGCTGAGGTATGGTGACGGCAATTGGCCGGGGCTTGAAGCTGAAATTTTGATACGCTCACCCATGGTGATCGTGGCCGCGCCACAGGTGATTGCTGAAACAGACGTCACCTGTCTGAGTGATCTGCGTTCGTTCCAGTGGTTAGAGGATGTCGGCACATCTGAGGCCAATAACTGGTTGCGTGAATTCAGTGGCGAGCGGGATCGCCGCGCTGGTGTGACCCAGTTGCCGGGAAACCTTCTGCTGGACGGTGCCCGCGATGGCCAGGGGCTGGCTGTCGTGGTCCGCAGTTTTGTGGAGGCAGACATACAAGCGGGCCGACTACGGGTATTGCTGGAAAAAGACGACGCCAAGGGGTATTATATTGTCACCCGTCCGGGCCTGCGACGTCCAGTGTTGAAAACCTTCCTGATCTGGCTGAAACGTTGCGCAAAAGAATGCACACCCGGCCGGATTATTTGATGTAGGTCAATGCTGCAACGCATGTTGCCTGCCACATAGGTCCGACAAGGATCCTGAAGACCGGAGTACGTCCGTTGGTCGATGCCAAAACCCCTGAGCCGCCCAGCCTTTATGCTGCGCGAGAACCCGTCTTTCCAAAGAAGGTTTACGGTAAATTCCGTAACCTGAAGTGGTTGATTATGGCTGTCACATTGGGCGTCTACTATCTGACCCCGTGGATCAGATGGGACCGTGGCCCGAATTTGCCGGATCAGGCGGTGTTGGTTGATCTGGCGCATCGGCGCTTTTTCTTCTTCTGGATTGAGATCTGGCCACATGAGTTTTATTTCATTGCGGGTTTGTTGGTCATGGCGGGCTTGGGCCTGTTCTTGTTCACCAGCGCTTTGGGCCGTGTCTGGTGCGGCTATACCTGCCCGCAAACTGTGTGGACTGATCTGTTTATCTTGGTGGAACGCTGGATCGAGGGTGATCGCAATGCCCGCCTGCGCCTGCACCGGCAGAAAAAATGGGATCTGCGCAAGCTGCGACTGCGTTTGACCAAATGGTTCGTCTGGCTGCTGATTGGCGCCGCCACGGGTGGGGCTTGGGTGTTTTATTTCACCGATGCGCCAACATTGATGCGTGACTTGCTGATGCTGTCGGCCCATCCTGTTGCCTACACCACTATTGCAATTCTGACGGCAACCACGTTTTTCTTTGGCGGCATCGCGCGCGAACAGGTTTGCACATATGCCTGCCCCTGGCCGCGTATTCAGGCCGCGATGATTGACGAAGACACATTGATTGTCGGGTACCGCGATTGGCGCGGCGAGCCGCGTAAACACTCGGAGGCGGTAAAAGAGGGTGAACCACAAGGCGATTGCATTGATTGTATGGCCTGCGTGAATGTCTGCCCCGTGGGCATTGATATCCGTGACGGGCAGCAGTTGGAGTGTATCACCTGTGCGCTGTGCATCGACGCCTGTGATGACATCATGGAAAAGATCGGCAAGCCACGCGGATTGATTGATTACATGGCNCTGACCGATGAAACGCGTGAACGNGCCGGCCACGCGCCCAAGCCNATCATGCAACATATCCTGCGCCCGCGCACCNTGATGTATACCAGCCTGTGGTCGCTGGTTGGGATANTGCTGGTCTTTGCCCTGTTTGTCCGCCCTGATATCGAAATGACTGTCGCCCCGGTGCGCAACCCGATCTTTGTCACGCTGGCTGATGGTTCGATCCGTAATACCTATGAGGTGCGCCTGCTAAACAAGCATGGCGATGATCGGCCTTTCCGTCTTTCTGTCACTGGTGATCCTGCAGTACGCATGCAGCTGGAAGGCACTGCTTATGATACGGTAAGCGTTCCCGCCGACAGCACCAAACTGCAAAGGCTCTATCTGGTAGCTGCACCCGGCGCAGCTGCTGCACAAACCAAACGCAGTGATATACGCCTGTGGGTTGAGGATATCTCAAATGGTGAGCGGGCCTACAAGAACACGGTCTTTAACGGAAAGGAACAATAGGGATGGCTGAGAAACAACTTACCGGCACCCATGTGTTCTGGGGCTTTGCGGCTGCGTTCGGGGTGATCATCGCGGTCAACCTGCTGCTGGCCTGGTCGGCGGTGAAAACCTTTCCGGGGCTTGAGGTTAAGAACTCCTACACCGCCAGCCAAGAGTTTGATGAGCGACGAACCGCACAAGAGGCACTGGGCTGGACTGTGCGCGCCAGTCACCACGAAGGCTTGTTGACCCTTGCCATTAAGGATGCCCAGGGGCGGCCGGTGCAGGTTCAAAGCCTGAACGCGACGCTGGGTCGCGCCACCCATGTGTATGAGGACACCACACCCGAATTCCGCTTTGACGGGGAAACGTATTTCGCCTCTGTCATGCTGGGGGATGGTAACTGGAACATTCGGATGGAAGCGGTGGCTGAGGACGGCACTGAATTTCGTCAACGTGTTGTGCTGATCAAGGAGTAACCACGCGTGACAGCCGTCGTGCACCAACCCCTTTCTGCTTGCCCTGCTTGTGCTGCGGTGCCTGCGGCGCAGGCTGTTGCAGATGTCGCACAACCTGAGGCGCAGATCGCGCTGTCCTTGCCAACAATCCATTGCGCTGCCTGCATTTCCAAGGTGGAAACCGGGCTAAATGCGCATCCCGGCGTGATTTCAGCCCGCGTGAACCTGACCTTGAAGCGGGCCAGCATAGAAGCCGAACCAGACGTCACAGCACAGGAAATGGCCGATTTCGTCGAGAGCCTCGGCTATGAGGCCCACGAGCTGGACCCCGGCACCCTGAGCAGCACCGCAACTGATAAAATGGGCCGCGAACTGCTGATGCGCCTTGCGGTGGCTGGATTTGCCAGCATGAACGTGATGCTGTTGTCGGTGGCGGTCTGGTCCGGGGCCGAAGACGCCACCCGTGACCTGTTCCACTGGATTTCCGCCGCCATCGCCCTGCCTGCCATCGCCTTTGCCGGGCAGCCGTTTTTTCGCAATGCATGGGGCGCGCTGCGCCATGGGCGGCTGAACATGGATGTGCCAATCACATTGGCCATTCTGCTGGCCGTGGGCACGTCACTTTGGGAAACCACGCTGAGCGGGGACCACGCCTATTTTGACGCCGCTCTGACGCTGACGTTCTTTCTGCTGGCGGGGCGCTATCTGGATCACCGCACCCGTGCCGTGGCCCGATCCGCCGCCGAAGAACTGACAGCACTTGAAGTGCCCCGTGCCACCCGTGTGCGCGACGGTGTCGAGCAACAGGTGGCCTTGGCCGACTTGTCAGTGGGTGACAGCATTCTGGTCCGCCCCGGTGGGCGCATGCCCGTGGATGGAGAGATCACCCAAGGCATGTCTGAATTGGACCGCTCATTGCTGACGGGGGAAACCTTGCCGGTGCAGGCAGCACCGGGGCAGCTGGTCTCGGCCGGCGAAGTCAACCTGACCGGTCCGCTGATCATCCGCGCAAATGCAGTTGGCAAGGATACATCCCTGCACCAGATGGCCGATCTGGTGGCCATCGCTGAAAGTGGGCGATCGCGCTATACCTCATTGGCCGACAAGGCCGCCAAACTCTATGCGCCGGGGGTGCATATCCTGTCGGCCCTGGCTTTTGTCGGGTGGTATCTGGCAACATTTGATTTGCGCACCGCGCTGAACATCGCTGCGGCTGTGCTGATCATCACCTGCCCCTGTGCGTTGGGTTTGGCCGTGCCTGCCGTGACAACCGCTGCCAGTGGCCGTTTGTTCCGGCGGGGTATGTTGATCAAACATGAAACCGCAATTGAGCGTCTGGCCCAGGTGGACACGGTTGTGTTCGATAAAACCGGCACGCTGACCACCGGCACACCCGTTTTGATCAACGCTGAGGCCATACCCGAGGATAAACTGGCCATAGCCATGGCATTGGCGCAAGGCTCGTCGCACCCATTGGCGCGCGCGATTGTGCAGGCAGGGCAGGCCACTGGGGCAAATCCCGAACAGGTGCACGACATCACAGAGGTGCCGGGCTTTGGCACCCAGGCAACGTTGAAGGGCCAGGAAATCCGTCTTGGTCGTGCCAGCTGGACAGGCGGGCAAGCGGGCGAACATACCACCACTTTCCTGCGCATTGGCGAAGACGCACCAGTTGCATTTGAATTCACCGATCAGCTCAGGGCAGGGGCCGCTGAGGCGGTTAGCGCGCTCAAAAAAGCAGGCCACACAGTGTATCTGATGTCGGGTGACACCACCCCGGCGGTTCAATCTCTGGCCAACCGCCTTGGTATCACNCANTGGCTGGCCGAGGCTTTGCCCGCCGACAAATCAACCCGCATTCAGGCCATGACCGAGAAGGGCGCGCATGTTTTAATGGTCGGTGATGGTTTGAACGATACTGCCGCACTGAGCGCTGCACATGTTTCCATTTCGCCTGCATCCGCATTGGATGCCGCGCGTGTGGCCAGTGATATTGTGCTGCTGGGCGGTGATTTGGCCCCCATTGCCGAAGCCTGCACAACAGCGCGCTCCGCCACCCGGCGTATCCGGGAAAACTTCCGTATTGCGACGGTTTACAACGTGATTGCCGTGCCATTGGCGGTGGCGGGATTGGCCACTCCGTTGATTGCGGCCTTGGCCATGTCGTTCAGTTCTATTACGGTATCGCTGAACGCACTGCGGCTGAGGTGACTATGAACATTCTGGCGTATCTGATCCCAATTTCGCTGTGTCTGGGCGGTGCCGGGCTGGCGTTTTTTGTCTATACCGTGCGGTCAAACCAATATGACGACCCCGAAGGCGACGCCCGCCGTATCCTCAGCGATGACTATGACGAGCGACCCAAATCCTGACCCAAATCCTATTCGGGGCTTAGCCGGGTCCGATTGTGAAGCAGGTCACTTGCTTGGCTTGTAACCTGCGGCAGGCCAGATCGGCGCTTTCCTGGGTCATGCCCATGAAGTTCGCGTCAAATCCGCCCTTGCGTTTGACCACTTTGCGCAGAGATCCGTCCAATGTGCTCATCTCGTTCAACGCCACGGTCAACAGAACCTTGCGCGCTTTGTATTCCGAGGTGTAGCGCCCCACATTGACCCCCCAGTGCCGCCCACCAGAGGTGGAAACACGGGTGACAACCTCCTGAATGGGATCAACCGCTGGCGTCGTGATGGCTGCTTGTACAATATCAGTGGAACTGGCCTTGGCCAAAACCAGCTCTTTGGGGCGTGCCTCGGGTTTGGCCGATGGTTTGATAGCGGGCTGAGCGGCGGGTTTCACGGCGGGCAGGGCGGCCACTTCAACCATTTGCGCGGCCAGAACAGCCGCTTCGATGTCATCCTTGGCCGCAGCCACCAGAACTGTTTCAGGCTCGGCGATAGGGCGGGTCTTGGGGCGCAGGCTCTTCTTGACAGCCGAGGCCGACGCCAGACGAACCGTTTTTCCGTAATGCCCGGCGGGGGCCTTTTGTGTGGGGGTGGCTGAGGCCACGGCCGTGGTTGCAGTCGATCCACCGCTCATTTTGCCTCGATATGCTGGTTTGCGTGGTTTGTGCAGGGCCACGCGGCGTGGCGTACGTTTGAACCCCAGATCCAGAAGTTCGGCAACCTTTGCATTGCGCGTTGCAGTAGAACGCCCGCCAAAAACCGTGGCAATAATACGTTCGCCATTGCGCTCAGCACTGGCCGTCAGGTTGAAACCGGCAGCGCGGGTATAGCCGGTCTTGATACCATCAGCACCCTTGTAGGAGTTCAACAGACGTGTGTTGGTATGCTTGACCGTCCGCACGCCAGCGTTGGCGGTGAGGCGCGAAAACAGGTTGTAATACTGCGGATAGTCGTAAAACAAATGCCGCCCGAGGTTGGACATATCGCGCGCGGTGGACAAATGCCCGGATTCAGTCAGGCCATGCGCATTTTTGAACGACGAACGGTTCATGCCCAGCGCCTTTGCGGTGCGGTTCATCCGGCGGGCAAACCTGGCCTCTGATCCTTCGAGGGCTTCACCCAAGGCGGTGGCCGCGTCATTGGCGGATTTGACCGCAGCGGCGCGCACCAGATAACGCAGTTTAATCTTCTGGCCGGCCTTCAAACCCAGCTTGCTGGGCGGTTCCGAAGCGGCGTGTTTGGAAATCCTGACGGTCGTATCAAGGCTGATCTCACCATTTTCGATCGCCTCAAACACGATATAAAGCGTCATCATTTTGGTCAGCGAGGCCGGATGCAGCCGTGTATCCGCATTGCGCGCGTGCAGCACTTTGCCGCTGCGCGCATCCATCACTAACGCTGAATAAGGCGCCGCCGCTGCACTGAGCGGGACTATCACCAACATCCAGACCGTGGCTAGTATGACCAACCCTAAACGGATTGGAGCACTGTTCCGCGTTCTCATGGAACTACTCTTTTTCTGCCTCATGACCGCCGGTTATCCGACTGGCCGTTTTATTTATGACGCCTAATCTACCACAGAGGGCAATTTGAATAAAGTATTCATTTTCAACTGGTTTTTAGAATTTTTGGGCAATTTCACGCCACATCTTGTGGGTGGTGCAAAATGGCCACCAAGGTAGGCGATTGTGGCGGAAATGTGGCAAGACCTAGGCACGAAAAAGGCCCGTGTTATTGCTGCCACAGGCCTTCTGATTTGGATGATCTGATCTCTGTATCGCCAGTGCAAAATGCCAAAGGCCAAAACGCATTGAACGCTGTGCCATAGAAATGGGGCGGCCCGCAAAGACCGCCCCAATCTGGTTCAGGTATTTTAGTTCAGTGCGGCATCGGTGATCGCATGGGTCCAGGCAGCAGCGCCTGGATCAGCAGTAATCACAGGGTCCGAACCACCCGACATCAGGCTGTCAACAGTGCGTTGGAAATCCGCCGGGTCAAGTGCGCCATTGGAACCAGCCGTTAGTTTGGCCACTTCTGACATCATCCGCTTTTGATGCGCTTCGGTCTGTGCACCTGATGCGTCATTGTCGAGCACGATCATCGCGGCTTCATCTGGGTTTTCTTCTGCCCATTTCCAGCCTTTCATCGAGGCCCGAACAAAGCGTGTCATCTTGTCGACAAACGCGGGATCATTCAGGTTTTCTTCCATCACATACATGCCGTCTTCCAACGTGGCGACGCCTTGATCTTCGTATTTGAACACCACCAGATCGTCGGGCGACAGGCCCGCATCAATGATCTGCCAGTATTCATTATATGTCATGGTCGACACACATGCCGCCTGGCCCTGCAAGATGGGGTCAACGTTGAAACCTTGCTTAAGCACGGTCACGCCACCTTCCGAGCCATCAGTGGCAATGCCCAGTTTACTCATCCAGCTTAGGAACGGATATTCGTTACCAAAAAACCAGACGCCAAGAGTTTTGTCTTTGAAATCCTCGGGGCTTTCGATCCCGGCATCCTTGCGACAGGTCAGCATCATGCCCGAGCTTTTGAACGGCTGGGCAATGTTCACCAACGCCAGGCCTTTTTCGCGGCTGGCCAATGCGGATGGCATCCAGTCCAGGACAACATCTGCGCCGCCACCGGCGATCACCTGCGCAGGCGCAATATCTGGCCCGCCGGGTTTGATGGTGACATTCAGGTCTTCGTCACCATAGAACCCTTTGTCTTGTGCAACATAATAGCCAGCAAACTGCGCTTGCGTGACCCATTTCAGCTGCAATGTGACATCGTCCGCAGCTTGCGCGAGCGTGCCCCAAAGCCCGGCTGTCGCCAGTGCCAAAGTTGTTGTGATCTTATTCATCATAGTCTCCCTTGTTGAAGTTTATTATAGGTGTAGTGGGTCAGGATCGGCCCCGCTGTGATGGGTGCCAGAATGTCATGGCTTTCTCCAAAAGTGCAACCGCGCCGTAAAATCCAGACCCCGCCAGCGCCGCCACGACGATCTCGGCCCAGACCAGGTCCATCGAAAGTTGCCCCACAGAGGTGGAAATGCGAAAGCCCATACCGCGGATCGGCGAGCCGAAGAATTCAGCGACAATGGCCCCGATCAAGGCCAGTGTGGTGGCGATTTTCAAACCGTTAAAAATGAAGGGCATCGCCGCAGGAAGGCGCAGTTTCAGCAGGGTTTTCCAATAGCCCGCCGCATAGGTGCGCATCAGGTCACGTTGCATGGCATCAGTATCCTGCAATCCCTGCACCGTGTTCACCAGCATGGGAAAGAATACCATAACCACCACAACGGCGGCTTTTGATTGCCAATCAAATCCGAACCACATCACCAGAATTGGGGCCATGCCGATGATCGGCAACGCGGCCACAAAGTTGCCCACCGGCAGCAGGCCACGTTTCAGGAAATCGAACCGATCCACCGCAATGGCGGTCAGGAAGGCCGCACCACAGCCCATGACATAGCCGCTCAGCGCGCCTTTAAGGGCAGTTTGCACAAAATCCTGCCAAAGAATGGCAGTGGAGGCCGCAAAAGTAACCGCAATCATGCTGGGTGGCGGTAACAAAACCGCTGAGATCTCAAGCCAGTGCACAACACATTCCCAGATCACAATGAGGGTGACACCAAAGATGACAGGCACAGCCAGCCGTGTGGCACGGGTAGGGGGGCGGTGTGACAAAACGGAGTTGATCCACCACCCCAGCGCCCAAGCGGCGACACCTGTTGCAAGCCAGATCATCCTGCCATTCCCATACGTTTCAAGGTTATGCGTTGGATCACCCCAATAGCTGCCACCAACAGGGCTGCCAATGTGGCTGCCATGATCAACGCGCTCCAGATTTGGATGGTCTGGCCATAATAACTACCGGCCAAAAGACGCGCGCCAAGGCCCGCCACAGCACCTGTCGGCAACTCGCCCACAATGGCCCCCACAAGGCTGGCGGCCATGGCGATCTTCAGTGAGGTAAACAGATAGGGCATAGATGATGGCAAACGCAGGGCCCAAAACGTCTGGGCGGAGCTCGCATTCCAGGTGCGCATCTGATCAAGCTGCATCGCCGAGGGGCTGCGCAGGCCCTTGACCATACCCACCACGACAGGAAAAAACGACAGATACATTGATATCATCGCCTTGGGCAGCAGGCCCGAAATGCCAATGGCATTCAGCACCACGATAATCATCGGCGCAATGGCCAGAATTGGGATGGTCTGACTGGCGATGACCCATGGCATCACGCTCATGTCCATTGTGCGGTTGTACACAATCCCCACCGCCAGAGCGATACCAAGGGCTGTGCCCAGCACAAAGCCCAAAGCGGTTGAGCTGAACGTCACCCAGGAATGATAGATCAACGAGCGCTTTGAAAACGCCCGCCCCTTGGCGATCATAGCCCCGGTGGTATTCCACAATTCTGCGCCCACCTGATGTGGCGCAGGCAACTTCGGTTTGTCCTGGCTCCAGGTATCGGCCACCAATTCGTTGAAACTCAGGTCTATCCCCGCCCGTTGGGCTTTGTCGTTGGCCCAGGGCGCATTCAGCGCCACAGCGGCGGCGTACCACAGCACAAAAATGGCGGCGACAACGGTGACGATGGGTAGAAGGTTTCTCATCCCGGTCTCCCCGCGCCCCGGGTTTGATCCGGGGCCTCGTTGGTGGCGTGGAGGTCCCGGATCAGGTCCGGGACGGGTGTCGCTTCACACCTCATCGCCGTGCCCCGCTCTGAGCCCGTCCCGCACGCGGTGGGCAATTTCCAGAAACTCAGGCGTGTCGCGGATATCCAGCGGGCGCTCACGGGGCAGGGGGCTGTCGATGACATCGGTGATGCGCCCCGGTCGCGGCGACATGACGACGATTTTGGTCGACAGATACACCGCCTCGGGGATCGAATGGGTCACAAAGCAGATCGTCTTGTTGGTGCGGTCCCACAGATGCAGCAATTGCTCATTCAGGTGATCGCGCACAATCTCATCGAGCGCACCGAACGGTTCGTCCATCAGCAGGATATCGGCATCAAACGCCAGCGCCCGCGCAATCGAGGCACGTTGCTGCATCCCGCCTGACAATTGCCAGGGAAACTTCTTTTCAAATCCGGCCAGATCGACCAGGTCCAACACGCGGTTCACACGCTCGTCCTGATCGGATTTGTTGTACCCCATGATCTCAAGCGGCAAGCGGATGTTGCCGCCAATCGTGCGCCACGGGTACAGCCCGGCGGCCTGAAACACATAGCCATAGGCGCGTTGTCGGCGGGCCTCTTCGGCGCTCATCCCGTTGACCGAGATTGACCCTGCGGTGGGATGTTCCAGATCGGCCATGCAGCGCAGAAACGTCGTCTTGCCACAGCCCGAGGGGCCGATGAAGCTGACGAAATCGCCCTTATGCACGTCAAGATTGACGTCCTTGAGGGCATGCACCGGGCCATCGTTGGTCTGAAAAGTCAGCGACAGGTCTTTTGCGCTGATGATCGTGTCTGTGGCCAAGTTCAAATCCCCGCCGGAATGTTCAAAGGATCGCGCTCAATCATCTTGGGTGCGGTCAGCGCCTTCCATTTGCTCAGTGCCTCATGGGCAGACGGGAACGCAGGGCGCGGCACAAACCGGCCACGGCCCGGTTGGGGTTGCGAGTTTTGGCCCCAGGCCCAGATCACCTCGCCGCGCGACAGGGTGTAGCGCGCATTGGCCGTCACTTCAAAACCCTCAAACACGTTATAATCAAGGATAGAATGGTGGTTGGCCGGGCTGATCGTCTTGCTGATTTTGGGATCCCAGACCACAATATCCGCGTCAGCGCCCTCAACAATCGCCCCCTTCTTGGGATAGATGTTCAGGATNTTGGCCACGTTGCTGGANGTGGCTGCGACAAATTCATTGGGTGTCAGGCGGCCCGTTTCCACGCCTTCGGTCCAGAGCACNGACAGCCGTTCCTCAAGCCCGTTCGAGCCATTGGGGATGATGCGGAAATCNTCNCGTCCGGCGCGTTTTTGATCGGTGCTGAACGCCGCGTGATCGGTGGCGACCACTTGCAGNGATCCCGATTGCAGGCCGGCCCAGAGGCTGTCCTGATGGTCCTTGCTTCGGAACGGCGGAGACATGACACGCCGCGCGGCATGGTCCCAGTCTTTGTTGAAATACTCGGATTCATCCAGTGTCAGGAACTGGATCAGAGGCTCGCCATAAACCCGCATGCCTTTTTGGCGCGCGCGCCGGATCGCCTCATGCGACTGCTCACAGGATACATGGACGATGTACAAAGGCACGCCTGCGCAATCGGCGATGGTGATGGCGCGGTTGGCCGCTTCGCCCTCAAATTCAGGTGGGCGGGAATAGGCGTGGCCTTCGGGGCCGGTGATGCCTTCGTCAAAGTACTTCTGCTGCATTTCTGCGACCAGATCACCGTTTTCGGCATGCACCATCGGCAGCGCGCCCAACTCCTTGCAGCGCTTGAACGAGGCGAACATTTCGTCGTCCTCGATCATCAGGGCACCTTTATAGGCCATGAAATGCTTGAAGGAATTGACGCCCATATCAACGGCGTCTTTCATTTCCTCAAAGATGGTTTCGCTCCAGCCGGTGATGGCCATGTGATAGCCGATATCCGAGCATATCTGCGGCGCGGACTTTCGGTGCCACTCATTAATCGCGTTCTTGATGGAGCCATCAGCGCCCGGCAGGCAGAAATCCACCAGCATCGTGGTGCCACCACAGGCCGCGGCCCAGGTGCCGGTCTCAAACGTCTCGGCGGCGGTGGTGCCCATGAAGGGCATTTCGAGGTGTGTATGCGGATCAATCCCGCCGGGGATGACATAGGCACCCTCGGCGTCGATATATTCGTCGCCCTTGAGGTCCTCACCGATTTGCTTGATCGTCTCGCCCTCGATCAGGACGTCGGCTTTCCAGGTGCGATCAGCGGTGCAAACCTGCCCGCCTTTGATGACTTTGGTGGTCATTTGGGTTCTCCTGTTGTCACCCGTCCCGGCCTTGAGCCGGGACCTTGCGGCGGCTCAGGAGGGGATCTGGGATGTTAAATCTTGCCAGCTTGGATTGGCTTCGGTGATCAGCGCGTTTTTCCAGTCGCGCCGCCAACGTTTGATGGTGCGTTCGCGTCGCAGAGACGGTTCGAAGTCCTCGTGTTCCTCGAACCAGACAAGTGTGCGAATGTTGTACTTTGCAGTATGCTTGGACAGTCCCGCATGATGCGCCTCTACCCGGTTTCGCAAGTCTCGTGTCCGCCCTGTATAAAGCGCGCCGTCGGGGCGTGAGGCTAAGATGTAGACAAAATGCGGCATGACCTGAGAATGCGCAGTTAAGGTTAGCAAAAGGTGAATCCCGCCCCGGACTTGATCCGGGGCCTCTGCGTTGATGGGCCGTGAGGTCCCGGGTCAAGCCCGGGACGGGTGTTCTGTGGGGCAAGTTCACTCCACAATCTCCGCTGTCTCCACCACCGCGTGCATCAGAACATCCGTGCCCGCCGTGGCCCAGTCTTTCGAAATCTCCTCGGCCTCGTTATGCGAGAGGCCATCCACACAGGGGCACATCACCATCGCCGTGGGGGCCACGCGGTTGATCCAGCAGGCGTCATGCCCCGCGCCCGATATCAGGTCGCGGTGGGAATAGCCCAGTCGTTCGGCCGCGTTGCGCAGGGCGCTCACGCAGCCCTCGTCAAAGGTCACCGGGTCAAACCCGCCGGCGACTTCAAATTCCACGTCCATCCCCATGTCATCGCAGATCTGCTGCGCTGCCGCTTTCATGCGGGTGACCATATCGGCGATCACGTCCTTGTCGGGTGAGCGGAAATCGACCGTGAACACCGCTTTGCCGGGGATCACGTTGCGCGAGTTTGGGTAGATGTCGATATGGCCCGCCGCACCCACCGCATCAGGGGCATGGCTGAGGGCTATTTCCTCAACCTTCTCCAGAACGCGCGCCATCGCCAGCCCGGCGTTTTTGCGCATCGGCATGGGGGTTGATCCGGTGTGGCT
>JGI24025J20009_10000576_pt1 | contig 28484 bp, 26 predicted proteins | sample Cruoilmetagenom3_FD_20009 | JGI IMG/M metagenome (IMG submission 20009) | reverse complement strand
CGAACAGCCCGCAAGGCGCCATTCAAACCCGGCCTCGATAAAGATATCGGCCAGACCTTCCTCTTCGGCCTGCGCCCGAACAAGGCCAGACCCGGGCACGATCATCGCCCGCATCCCCTCCTTGATCTTTTTACCCTTCACGATCCCGGCAACAGCGCGCAAATCTTCGATCCGGCCATTGGTGCATGAGCCGATGAATACGGTGTCAATCTCGACCTCGGTCAGTGGGGTGCCGGATGTCAGGCCCATGTAGTCCAGTGCGCGCTGGGCCGCATCGACCTTGCCACCTTCGAAATCCGACGGCGCGGGTACGTTGGCGGTGATCGGCAGCACGTCCTCGGGCGAGGTGCCCCAGGTGACAACCGGCGCGATGTCTTCGCCGCGAATGGTGATCACCTTGTCCCAATGCGCATCATCATCGGTATAAAGGGATTTCCACCAGGCCAGCGCCGTTTCCCATTGCGCGCCCTTGGGGGCATGCGGACGACCCATCACATAGTCGAATGTGGTCTGGTCCGGTGCGATAAGACCGGCACGGGCACCGGCTTCGATTGCCATGTTGCAGACGGTCATGCGCCCTTCCATGGAAAGGTCACGTATCGCCTGGCCACAATATTCGATCACATAGCCGGTTCCACCAGCGGTGCCGGTCCTGCCAATCACCGACATGGTGATGTCCTTGGCCGTTACACCCGGCGCAAGCTGGCCGGTGATCTCAATTTTCATGTTCTTGGATTTCTTTTGGACCAGCGTCTGGGTGGCCAGCACATGTTCCACTTCGGACGTGCCGATGCCATGCGCCAAAGAGCCAAAGGCCCCATGGGTGGCCGTGTGACTGTCGCCGCAAACCACGGTCATGCCCGGCAGGGTCCAACCCTGTTCGGGACCGACGATATGTACGATACCCTGGCGGATATCGCTGACCGGGTAGTAATGGATGCCAAAATCCCGCGCGTTCTTGTCCAGCGCCTCAAGTTGAAGACGGCTTTCTTCATTCTCGATGCCTTCTTCGCGGTCAAGCGTGGTTGCCACATTGTGGTCCGGCACGGCGATGGTTTTGTCCGGCGCGCGGACTTTGCGGCCAGCCATGCGCAGCCCTTCAAAGGCTTGCGGACTGGTGACTTCGTGTACCAAGTGCCGGTCGATATACAAAAGACAGGTGCCATCGGCAGCTTCTTCGGCGACATGGGCATCCCATATCTTGTCATACAGTGTTTTGGGGGACATAGGTCCTCTCCCGTTGTTTGGATATTGTCAGGTTGATAGGCCGGTGTCAGATCAGAGGCAGGTCGAAACAGTGCGGGCCAGAACGGTGCGGGTCGCGCCAAAGAACCGCTCGCGCAGGCGGGCACGGTCTTGCAGGTTGAATACCGGGTTGACTACCGGGGCGCAAACATTGGTCATGCTGTTCCAGATACAGAGACTGGTCCGGTCAATCAAGCAAGGAAGCTATGCCACACTGGCGACAAAGGGTGATTGCCACCTGCCCCGGCTTGGCATAAAGGGCACAAATCCGCAGCGAAGCGGGCCGAATCCAAGGTTTCATTGAAATGTTACCTACGGGTTGTTATCTTTTTTGTATCCCCTGCGCCGGGGGAGATCGGCGTGCAATATGGAGGACACTGCCCTGACATCCCCTGCAGAAGCGGTTGTGACCGCTGATGACAAGGGTGGTCCGATGGCCGCCCACATCAAGCCAACCAGCGAAAAGCTGCTGGCGCTTGTCCTTTCCTCTCTTGATGACGACAAAGCCGAAGATGTCGTGCAGATCGACTTGCGCGGCAAGACCGAGATTGGCGACTATATGATTGTGGCCTCGGGCCGCTCTACACGCCAGGTCGCGTCTATTTCGGAAAAGTTGATTGATCGCGTCAAGCAGACTTTCGGGTTCACCGCCAAGGTCGAGGGCAAGGATACCGGAGACTGGGTGCTGATTGATATGGGCGATGTAATCGTCCACATTTTCCGCCCCGAAGTGCGAGAGTTTTATCAGTTAGAGAAGATGTGGCAGCCCGCAGGCGGGCCGGCATCGACCAACTGAGGCGCTGGGCTGGTCCCGAGGCTGAACAATAATGCGCGTACATATATGTGCGGTTGGTCGTTTGCGGGCCGGGCCGGAAAATTCCCTGATCCAAGACTATCTGACCCGGTTTGACAGGACCGGTCGCGGCTTGGGGCTGGGACCGGCGAAACTGATCGAGGTTGAGGATCGCAAGGGCGGCGGCATGGCGGCCGAGGCGGCTCTGTTGCGCCGGGCCCTTCCCAAGGGGGCTGTGATCTGTACGCTGGATGAGCGCGGAAAGCAGTTGTCATCGCCCGAATTCTCGATCCGGCTGGCCAAATGGCGCGATGCGGGGCAAAGCGATCTGGCGTTGGTGATTGGTGGCGCTGACGGGATTGACCCTGAATTGCGCGCCGAGGCAGATTTCAGCCTGTCGTTTGGCGCGATGGTCTGGCCACACATGCTGGTAAGGGTGATGCTTGCCGAACAGCTATACCGCGCCGCCACCATTCTGGCGGGCGGACCGTATCACCGGCACTGAAATGTCGTCAGGGTAAAGCGACGGTTACGGATTGCGCGGACCAGCCGTCAACCAGACAACGCGCCTGAATTTGCACCTGCTTCGTGCCTTGCGGCAGGTGGACTCCTCCAAGCGAACGGGTGAAGGGTTGTTCGGCCTCGTGTGGGTGGGCCAGCACCCGCAGGCCCAGTTCGTTGCCATCCATGTCCAGTACACGCCAACCATCGGCATAGTGATCCCATCCTGAATCAGGGTGCGACAAGGTCACGTCGAAACGCCAGCCATTCGAGGTCTTGCTGGCGGCAACGTCTTCGATCTGCGGTGGGTCAGCCCTGACAGGAATTGCATTGTAGGAAAGGGGCAGCAACAGGGCGGCGAGCAAGTATCTCATGCGGGTATTTATGACAGCCCGCGCAGGGAAGTGGAATCACGTCTGTGTGTCTGGTGGAATCTTCAGCAGAACCGACCGCGAATGCGAAGCGAATTCGCGGCGGTACAACACTGCCCCTGTCAGGACCGCGGCCAGAATCAGCGGTGCTGGCCCCAACAGCCAGGCCGCAGTTGCCAGCGCAAAATAGACCGAGCGCATGGCACGGTTAAAGCTGCGTCCGGCGGTAATGCTAAGCTCGGCCGCCTGACCGGCACGAGGATAGGCAAGGGCCTCCTCGGGATCGTTGGGGACCGAAGCCATCAGCACCGAACAGTAGCCGAACAGCCGATGGGCCCAGACAAATTTAAGAAACGCATTGGACAAAAACAGCAGCACCAGCAGGATCTTGATTTCCCAGAAAACGGCCGGTTCCATATTCAGCGTCAGATCCTGTGCCAGCCCCGCCAACTGCTCGGTGTTACCGATCAGCGCCAACCCGCCACCAATGGCAATCATCGACGCCGAGGCAAAGAACGCCGTGCCCTGGCGCAGGTTACCAACCAGTTGGGCATCAAACATCCGCGGCTGGCGGGTGACCATCTGATGCATCCAGTCGCGCCGGAATTCATCCATCAGCACCGAGACAGAAGGTTTTTGCGGCGAGGGTCTTTCAATCCGCCAGCTGATCCAGAACCAGACAAGTACCAACACCACCAGCGCCACATAGTCCAATGCCGAAAACAGCGATAAACGGTCAGTCCAGATCATAATAAGACAATATGTGCATCCTTACCGTCTTGCCAGCCGCAATAACTGGTAATATCTTTTTACCAAAAGGAGAGCTCATATGGAGATGCCGACCCCAAACCGCAAAATCATGGCACGCAAGGCCCGGTTAGTGGCAAGCCTGCGTCAGGTGTTGCCCGAGGAGGCAATTATCTCTGATGAGGTCGAGACGCGCGCTTATGAATGTGATGCGTTGACAGCCTATAAGTGCCCGCCGATGCTCGCGGTTTTGCCTTCTTCGACCCAGGAAGTGTCGGAAATCCTGCGTATTTGCCACGGGATGGGCGTGCCTGTTGTGCCACGCGGGGCGGGAACATCGCTTGCCGGGGGCGCGCTGCCTACGGCCGATTGCGTGATTCTGGGTGTGGCAAGGATGAACCGGGTTCTGGAGACCGATTACGACAACCGGATCATCCGGGTTCAGAGCGGGCGCACCAACCTGAGTGTCAGCGGCGCGGTTGCCGAGGATGATTTCTTTTACGCGCCCGACCCATCAAGTCAGCTTGCCTGCGCCATTGCCGGGAATATCGCGATGAATTCCGGTGGTGCGCATTGTCTGAAATACGGGGTGACCACCAACAATCTGCTGGGCGTCACTCTGGTTCTGATGGACGGAACGGTGACGGAAATTGGCGGCGGGTATCTGGATGCCGGCGGGCTGGACCTGTTGGGGCTGATTTGCGGGTCGGAAGGCCAGTTGGGAGTTGTGACCGAGGCAACCTTGCGAATCTTGCGCAAACCCGAGGGCGCAAGGCCGGTGCTGATCGGTTTTGACAGCAATGAGGTGGCCGGGGCCTGTGTCAGCGATATCATTCGCGCCGGGGTTCTGCCTGTGGCGATCGAGTTCATGGATCGCCCTTGTATCGAGGCAACCGAAGCCTTTGCGCATGCCGGATACCCGATGTGCGAGGCGCTGTTGATTGTCGAGGTTGAGGGCAGCCCCNATGAGATCGACGCGCAACTGAAGGTGATCAAGGACATTGCAAGAGGCCACAATCCGGTGGAACTGCGAGAGGCACAGGACGAGGAGGAGGCCGGGCGTATCTGGCTGGGACGCAAGAGCGCGTTTGGTGCCATGGGGCAGATTAACGACTATATGTGTCTGGACGGAACCATCCCGGTGACCGAACTGCCCTTTGTGCTGCGCCGGATTGGCGAGATGTCGAAGGCGTACGGGCTGGACGTGGCCAATGTGTTTCACGCCGGCGATGGGAATATGCACCCTCTGATCCTATTTGATGCCAACAAGCCGGGAGATCTGGAGATATGCGAAGAATTCGGTGCCGATATCCTGAGACTGTGCGTCGAGGTGGGCGGGTGTCTGACCGGAGAGCACGGGGTGGGTGTGGAAAAGCGGGATCTGATGTTGCATCAATATTCAAAGGCCGATCTGGAGGCGCAGATGCGGGTCAAGGATGTGTTTGATCCGGCCTGGCTGTTGAACCCGGCCAAGGTTTTTCCGCTGGTGGCGTCACAGGGGCGACGGGATGGTTTGATGCCTTTTGTGCCGGTGGGGGCCAGCCCCCACACCCCCGGGATATTTGAGGACCAAAGATGATGAAACCGGGAAATGAGGCCGAACTGGTCGAGCTGGTGACCGGGGCGAAGGGGCCGCTGGCGGTGCAGGGTGGTAACACGCGTGGTGTTTCGTTGGAGGGGAATGTTCTGGGCACATCCAGGTTGAGCGGGGTTGAGCTTTATGAGCCGGGGGCGCTGACATTGGTGGCAGGCGCAGGTACGCCGGTGGCCGAGGTTGAGGCGGTACTGGCAGAGCAGAATCAGAGGCTGGCCTTTGAGCCGATGGATCATCGTGGGTTGATGGGTTCAAAAGGCACGCCGACGATTGGAGGGGTGGTGGCCGGTAATATTAGCGGCCCGAGGAGAGTGCAGACCGGGGCCGCAAGGGATTTCTTACTGGGGGTCCGGTTTGTTGATGGTAGCGGGACACTTGTCAGGAATGGTGGACGGGTGATGAAGAATGTAACCGGCTATGATCTGGTCAAGCTGATGGCCGGGTCATGGGGTACTTTGGGGGTGCTGAGCCAGGTCGCTCTCAAGGTGCTGCCGATGGCCGAAACGCAAGTTACGGTGATGGTGAAGGGGCTGGATACGGCAAGTGCTGTGCGGGTCATGTCCACCGCTCTTGGGTCACCGTTTGAGGTAAGCGGGGCGGCGTATGATCCGGGCAAACAGGCAGTAATGTTGCGCATAGAGGGTTTTGAGGCGTCGGTGGCCTATCGCGTCGGGCGGCTAAGCGATTTGTTGGGTGAACTTGGCGAGATCGACCTGGAAGACGTGCCGGGGCAGTCCGCGGGAATTTGGAAATCTGTGCGCGATGTGGCGGCCTTTCACGATCGGTCTGGCGATGTCTGGCGCGTGTCGGTCAAGCCATCGGCTGCGCCGGATCTGGCGGCGCGGCTGGATGCCGAGGCGCAGTTGTTTGACTGGGGTGGGGGGCTGATCTGGGCACTGATGTCAGAGGGAAGCGATCTCAGGGCACGCGCGGGGCAATTTTCCGGTCACGCGACGCTGATCCGGGCAAGTGCCGAAACAAAGGCGCGATTGGGGATGTTCCAACCGCTGCCGGCCCCGCTGGAAGCGATCAGCGAAGGGCTGAGGGCGCGGTTTGACCCAAGGGGTATTTTAAATCGCGGGCTGATGCAGCAAGCAGGAAGGGCATAGGCCGGATGCAAACACATTTCACCTCGGAGCAGATGCAAGACCCTGATATTGCCCGCGCCAACGAGATCCTGCGCGCCTGCGTTCATTGCGGATTTTGCACTGCGACCTGTCCGACATATCAGGTTCTGGGCGACGAATTGGACAGCCCCCGGGGGCGGATTTACCTGATCAAGGATATGTTGGAAAACAACCGCGTGCCGGATGCGCGCACGGTAAAACATATTGATCGCTGCCTGTCCTGTCTGGCCTGCATGACCACCTGCCCCTCCGGTGTGCATTACATGCATCTGGTCGATCAGGCACGCGCCTATGTCGAACGGCGCTACAAGCGCCCGATCGGCGATCGCGCCCTGCGCTGGGTGCTGGCGCGTATCCTGCCATATCCGACACGGTTCAGGCTGGCGTTGCTGGCGGCCAAGGTTGCGCGGCCCTTCAAGCGGCTGATGCCTGATGCAAGGTTACGGGCAATGCTTGAGATGGCCCCGAAAACCATCCCGCCGGTCAGCCGCAATGATGATCCGCAGAGTTTTGCCGCCCGCGCGCCACACAAGATGCGGGTGGCGCTGATGACCGGCTGTGCGCAAAAGGCGCTGAACACCGATATCAATGACGCGACCATCCGGTTGCTGACCCGGATGGGCTGCGAGGTGGTGGTGGCGCAGGGCGGGGGGTGTTGCGGGGCGCTGACGCATCATATGGGCAAGGTGGATGAAAGCCACGCCAGCGCGGCCAGGAATATCCACGCCTGGGTGGCCGAAATGGACGGGGCTGGGCTGGATGCGATTGTCATCAACACCAGCGGATGTGGAACGACGGTCAAGGATTACGGGCATATGTTCCGGAACGACCCGCTGGCGGAGGATGCCGCGCGCGTTTCGGCCATTGCGATGGATGTCAGCGAGGTGCTGGCACAGCTGGAACTGCCTGAGGGCGCGCAGACCGGTCTGACAGTTGCCTATCACGCGGCCTGTTCGCTTCAGCATGGGCAAAAAGTTACCCTGGCCCCCAAAACCCTGCTTAAGCAGGGCCGGCTTCCGGGTGGTGGAACCGGCCGACAGTCATCTGTGTTGTGGATCAGCCGGGACATACAACCTGATGCAACCCAGGATTTCCGGTCAGTTGAAGGCCCGCAAGGTAAGCGCGCTTGAGGCCCGTTCACCTGATGTCATCGCGGCTGGCAATATTGGCTGCATGATGCAGATCGGTTCGGGCACCCAGATCCCGGTTGTGCATAGTGTCGAATTGCTCGACTGGGCTACCGGCGGGCCACAACCGCCGGCCCTGATTGCTGCGGGCATACCGCAAAAGGCGACAGCCAGAGCTGGATAATGCCCGCCATTCGCCGCATTTCCGCCTTACCTGACTTCTAAACTGACGCCAGACAAGCAAAGGATGGTTGGGTGCGCGGGATTATTGCAGGGTTGATGATGATGGTGCTGGCACCGGCGGCTTTGGCTGGTGGGAAAGCACTGGAACGCCTCGACACCACCGATGCAGGCCGCCAGTGGGAGGCCGTCGGGCGACTTGATATCAACGGCGTTGGGTTTTGCACCGGCGCGTTGATTGCCCCTGATCTGGTCCTGACGGCGGCGCATTGCCTGTTCGACAAATCGACCGGTTCGCGGGTTAATCCCCAGACAATCGAGTTTCTGGCAGGTTGGCGCAATGGCCGTGCTGCGGCCTATCGCACTGTGCGCCGCGCGGTTGTGCATCCCGGTTATGTCTTTGAACATGAAGTGTCCTCTGACCGGGTTCGCAATGACGTCGCCCTGTTGGAATTGCAGCGCCCGATACGCAACACAACCGTAACTCCGTTCCAGACCGATACACGCCCCCGCAAGGGCGACGAGGTAGGGGTCGTGTCTTATGCCCATGACCGGTCCGAGGCCCCGTCGCTGCAACAGGTCTGCGCTGTACTGGCGCGCCAGCAGGGTGTTCTGGTGATGTCATGCGATGTCGATTTCGGCTCTTCCGGCGCGCCTATCTTTTCCTTCACCAGCGGCTCTCCCCGCATCGTTTCGGTGGTATCGGCCAAGGCCGACTTGAATGGTAACCGCGTGGCGCTTGGCACGTCTCTGGATGGGTCATTGGCTGAATTACGCGCTGAACTGGCCGCTGGCCACGGCTTTGCCATGGCACCGCCACCAGGTGTTGGTCGTGTGTTGGTCGGTGGGTTGCGCAACGATACCGGTGCCAAATTCGTAAAGCCATGAAGGTTCGGCTGCCGATACTTGCGTCGATACAAGCGCTGGTTCTAACACTCGGTCTGGGGCTGATGAGCGAACAGGCCCTGGCAGGATCTGGCAGCGCCCTGACACGGCTCAGCGACCGCGATGATCTGTTGGGCTGGGAGGCTGTTGGCCGGCTGGACCTGGCCGGCAAAGGGTTTTGCACCGGAACACTGATCGCGCCCGAATTGGTGCTTACGGCGGCACATTGCGTATTTGATAAGGCAACCGGACAAGTCTTGCTGCCTGACTCTATTACCTTTCACGCAGGCCTGCGCGACGGTGAATCTATTGCCGAACGCAAAGCGCTCCAGATTGCGGTCCCGCCCGAATACATTCCGTCACAGCGCGTGACCATGGAAAACGTGCGCAGGGATGTCGCATTGCTGCGTCTGGCCGCACCGATTGTCAGTTCCGATGCCGACCCGTTCATACTCTATTCCGGGCCTTTGACCGCAAACGAGGTCAGCGTCGCCTCATACGGCAAAGGCCGTTCCGAGGTGATATCGCGGCAACGCAGTTGTCAGGTGCTTTCGGTATCGAACGATCTGATGGTGTTCGATTGTGATGTGACGTTCGGATCATCCGGTGCCCCGGTTTTTGCCCGCTACGGCAATCGCGGGCGCATCGTGTCGGTGATTTCCGGCATGGCGCAAGTGAACGGGCAAAAGGTTGCTTTGGGCATGTCCTTGCCATCGGTGGTGGCCGCGCTGAAGGCGCAGATGCGACGGGCACCTGTTGCCACGCCCGACCGGGCTATCAGGCGGATACGGGTCGGGTCCGGAGGGTCTGCTTTGGGGGCCAAGTTCGTCAAGCCCTGAGCCATCCTTGAAACGCCCATCATTCATTCCCATTTTACACCTATCGGATCGCCAAAACGGGGTCCGGTATTAATCCTTGCCCGTCCGGATCGGAGGGCAGAACCACAGATCGCTCAAAGATGAGGATGAACAACCATGCGTACATTTGATTTTGCACCGCTTCACCGTGCCACGGTCGGGTTTGACCAGGTTGCCGACCTGATGGACCGGGTTATGACCAACGATGTCAGCCAGTCCACCTACCCTCCTTACAACATCGAGAAAACCGCCGCCGATGCCTATCGTATTTCGATTGCCGTGGCCGGGTTTTCGGAAAACGACCTTGCGGTCGAGGTAAAGGAAAACGCGCTGGTGATCTCGGCGAAAAAGGCCGAGAACGAGGAAGAGCGCACTTATCTGCATCGCGGTATCGCCACCCGCGCCTTTGAGCGCCGGTTCACCCTGGCCGACCATGTGCGCGTGACCGGGGCCAGCCATGCGGACGGCATGCTGCATATCGACCTGCAACGGGAAATCCCTGAGGCCCTGAAACCACGCCGGATCGAAATTGCCGGGTCCAAAGCTTTGGAAGAAGACGTGGTTGAGGCGAAAGCTGTAAACTGAATTCTGTCAAACCTCGTAAACTAACAAGGCCCGGATGCAATGTCCGGGCCTTGTGCCGTCGACAAAGGTGGATCAGTCCCGCGGCATTGATCCCGCCCCGTGCCCGGCATGACCGCCGGCAACTTCGTCGGTCGCTTCGTCCGCCAGATCCTGCGGCAGGATCAGGTTCAGCACAATCGCGATCAGCGCCGCTGGCAACAGACCCGAGGTCATCAGGATCCGCAGCGTATCGGGCAGGTATTGCACCGCGCCCGGCTCAAGTTGCAGGCCCAGACCTATCGACAGGGCAATCGCAAAGATCACCATGTTGCGCCGGTTCCAGGCCACATCCGCCAGCATCGAGATACCCGCAGCCACCACCATGCCGAACATCACGATCACACCGCCGCCCAGCACTTCGATGGGAATGGTGCGGATGATCGCGCCGACCTTGGGCACCAGCCCGCACAGGATCAGGAACAGCGCGCCGATGGTCACCACGTGGCGGCTCATCACGCCGGTCATTGCGATCAGTCCGACATTCTGGCTGAACGAGGTGTTGGGAAGACCGCCGAACAGGCCGGCAATTGCAGAGCCAACGCCGTCAGCATAGGTCGCGCCCTGGATCTCTTTGTCGGTTGCCTCGCGCCCTGCTCCGCCTTTGGTGATGCCTGAGACATCGCCGACGGTTTCAACGGCGGATACAAAGGCCATCAGGCAAAATCCGATGATTGCCGCCGCGCTGAATTCAAACCCGTATCTGAACAGCTCTGGCAAGGCAAAGCTCTTGGCAAACCGCCAATTGTCGGCAATGCCCTGAATAGTCACCATGCCGACGGCCAGCGCATAAAGATAACCGACCATCAGCCCCACAAGGACCGCAGATATCGCCAGCATACCACGGGTAAAGAACTTTAGCCCCAGGGTCACCACAATCACGATCAGCGCCGCTGACCAGTTGAGCAATGACCCATATTCCGCCGCGCCCGACATTTTGGCAGGCACGCCACCGGCGGCATACTGAATGCCCACCTTAACCAGCGCCAGGCCGATCATTGTAACCACCAGACCAGTCACCAGCGGTGGCAGGGCAAAGCGGATCTTGCCGATAACCGTGCCCAGCAACGCATGAAATATCCCGCCCAGGATCACCCCGCCATATAAGGCCGCCAGCGCATCCACACCCTTGCCGGCCACCAGCGGGATCATGATCGGCAAAAAGGCAAAGCTGGTGCCCTGAACGATCGGCAGTGCCGCGCCGACCGGGCCAAGCGTGATAGTCTGCAACAGCGTGGCAATACCGGCAAACAGCATCGACATCTGAATCATATAGGTCATGTCGGGAAAGCCCATTGCCCCGGCCTCGGACCCAAACCCGAACCCGGCCGCACCCGCGACAATAATCGCCGGGGTGACGTTCGAGACGAACATCGCCAAAACATGCTGAATGCCCAGCGGAATCGCCTTGGCCAGCGGTGGAGTGAAATTGGGATCACGCAACTGCTGCGGTGTCCCGATGGATGTGTCTGCCATTGTTCTGTCCCTCGTTGGTAAATATTCTGAACCAGCGCCTATTCTAAATGTCGGCGTCCGGTTGGAGTTATCCTACTACATATTGCGTCTCAAACCAATATTCTTGCAAATTGTCTCCGGTACCGATGCGGTCGACAACCACGTATTGACCGGGCGCGTCAATTGGGGCCAGCACCCCGTGCCAGACTCCGCGATGCAAGTTTATCGACTGACCGGGCTGCGTGACAAAGGCCTTCAGACGGACCGGCGTTCCACCCTCATCCTCGGCCACGATCACCAGAAACGGCACATTGTTGACCGGGATAAAGGCCTGACTGCCCATCGGATGACGTTCGACCATGTCGACCACATGCGGCAAAGCGCGGGCCTTGGCGTCAAACAGGCTGATCCCGGCGCGGCCATCTGTAAAATCAAGTCGGGCAAGGTCGTGATGACGTGCCCACAAACCCTGATTGATGATCTTGTCCGGCGTGCCCGAAACCTCGATCACGTCGCCATAGGGGGCAAAATCCCTGGCATTCAGCGGCGTGGCCTTGAGAGTCAGACTCATACGGGCAAGAGGTCGCGCAGGCGCAGTTCGGCGATCCGTTCCACCTGCCGGCAGGCTTCGGTAAGTTCGGTTGCGCTGTTGTTTTCGATGCGGCGTTCAAAGGCCACCCTGATCGACGCCTTGGTGTTGTCACGCACGGCGATGATAAAGGGAAAGCCGTGTTTTTCGGTGTATTCATTGTTCAGGCGCGTGAACCCGTCACGTTCAGCATCGGTCAGCGCATCCAGCCCTGCCCCGGCCTGTTCCGACGTGCTTTCAGCCGTCAGACGATTGGCCTGCGCCAGTTTGCCCGCCAGATCGGGGTGCGCGCGCAAAACCCCTCGCCGTTCATCGTCGCTGGCGATGCGGAACATGCGCGCCAATGCGTTGTGCAGGCCCCCGGCGGTGTCATGCGCCGGGCCGAGCTCCAGTTCATAGGCCCGCTCGGCGATCCAGGGCGAATGTTCGAACACGCCGCCGTATGTGGCGACGAATTCATCCCGCCCCATCTCTGACGGGCGCATCCGGTCAGAGGCCGGATGGGTCTGTGCCCAATGCTGCGCAATCTGCAAACGGGTGGCAAACCAGACATCCGTATGGCCGCGCGCGTAATCGAGAAACCGTTTCAGCGCCATGATCCGCCCCGGACGGCCAATCAGCCGGCAATGCAGGCCGATCGACAACATTTTGGCCTGACCCTCGGTGCCTTCACTGTACAGCGCATCGAAACTATCCTTGAGGTAGGTGAAAAACTGATCGCCCGAATTGAACCCCTGCGGCGTGGCAAAGCGCATGTCGTTGCAATCAAGCGTGTAGGGCACCAACAACTGATCGCGCCCATCAAACCGCGCCCAATACGGCAGATCGTCAGAATAGACATCCGCCACATAATCAAACGCGCCGGTTTCAGCCGCCAGCCTTACGGTGTTGTCCGAACAGCGCCCGGTATACCAGCCGCGCGGCGGTTCCCCGACTACCTCGGAGTGCAGGCGGATTGCCTCGGCCATGTCGGCGCGCTCATCCGCCTCGCTTGCGTCTTTGTATTCGATCCATTTCAATCCGTGGCTGGCAATCTCCCAGCCTGCGCCCTTCATCGCCGCCAGCTGATCGGGCGAACGCGCCAGTGCCGTGGCCACGCCATAAACTGTGATGGGCGTGTCCTTCAGCAACCGGTGCAACCGCCAGAACCCGGCCCGCGCGCCATATTCATAGACTGATTCCATGTTCCAGTGACGCTGCCCCGGCCAGGGGGCGGCACCGACGATCTCGGACAGGAAGGCCTCGGAAGCATCGTCACCATGCAGCACGTTGTTTTCGCCACCTTCTTCATAGTTCAGCACGATCTGTACAGCGATCCTTGCACCGCCAGGCCAGCAGGGATCGGGCGGATTGGCCCCGTAGCCAACCATGTCGCGCGGGTATCTTTTCATCTTGGCCCTCATGTTTCTTCACTTGTAATTCGGAATAATGGTGGATTTTTTCAAATAATGCCAAACACACTATCAAAAGTGTGGGGTTTGCTAAATTTTACGCACTAAGGCACACCAAAGCAAAGACAGGAGGCACTGAAATGACCGGGTATCTGACAACGCATGTTCTGGACACCGCGCGCGGCTGCCCGGCCGAGGGGCTGCAGATCGAACTGTTTCGCATTGATGGCTCTGAGCGCATACATATCCGCACTCTTGAGACCAACGCGGACGGGCGCACCGATGAGCAGATCCTGCCCGAGGGTGAATTTGCCGTCGGCGAATATGAACTGGTGTTCCACGCCGGGGCCTATCTGGACGCCATCGATACGCCGCCGGAAAATCCGCGATTCCTGAACATCATCCCGCTGCGCTTTGGCATGTCCGAGGCGGCGCATTACCACGTACCTCTGTTGCTGTCGCCATTTGGCTATTCGACCTATCGGGGGAGTTGACGGCACTTATTACCGCTGATTTGCGCTAACAAGCCCACTACGGTGTTTAGCGCCCCACTCTCCCTTGCGCTTCCAGCGCCTTGATTGCGGCACCAACCCGCTCGGTCATGTAATCCATGAACAGCCGCGTCTTGGGATCCTGATGCCGGCGATGGGTATAAAGACAAGCCATCTGAACCGGCTCTGGCGGGGTCGCGGTGACCACGGGCACCAACGCACCAGACAGCAAATGCTCAACCACTTCGAACACCGGCTTCATGGCAATCCCCTGTCCCGACAGCGCCCAGTCGGTCAGAACGTCACCATCGTCACACTCATAACGACCCGAAACCGCGAATCGTTGCGGGCCATCCGGTGTCATCAGGCGCCACTGAAACTCGGGCGCGCCGGGAAAGCGCAGGTTCAGGCATTCATGATCGCCGGTCAGCAAATCGGCACCGGTGGCCGGATTTCCACGCTTGGCGATATAGTCAGGCGAAGCACAAATAACCCGCTGACAATCAACGATTTTGCGGATGCGCAGGTTGCTGTCCGCTGGCTGACCCAGAAAAAACGCCAGATCCAGACCTTCGGTGGTCAGGTCAACCACCCGATCGCTAAGGCGCAGGCGCAAAGCGATTTCCGGATATTCCTTTAGAAACGCCGGCACCTCCGGTGCAACCAGCCGGCGCCCCAACCCCAAGGGTGCTGCCACGTAAAGCGACCCGCGCGGGTTGTCGGTCAGGCCCGCAACCGTGGCTTCGGCATCCTCTACCGCATCCAATACCGACACCGCCCCGCCATAAAACGCCTTGCCCTGCTCGGTCGGGCTAAGGTTGCGGGTGGTGCGTTGAAACAGCCGCACACCCAGATGTTCCTCCAACTGCGAAATGCGGGCCGAGGTGACCGCGGGCGAAATGCGTAAATCCCGGCCAGCCGCCGACATGCTGCCCAGTTCATAGACACGCACAAAAGTCCGGATGTTGTCGAAATAGGCCATTGTTCCAGTTTATTTGATACAGCTTGATAATATACGGGAATACCGAACAAACGTGGATTTGCCTAGTCTGTCGTAAACCTTTCGGAAGGGTGCCGTCATGTATGATCTTGCAATATTCTGGGATTGGATCGGTTTTGCCGTGCGCTGGCTGCATGTGATCACCGCCATCGCCTGGATCGGCTCGTCGTTCTATTTCATCGCGCTGGACCTGGGGCTGCGCAACGCCCCTGACTTGCCGGTTGGGGCGCATGGCGAGGAATGGCAGGTGCATGGCGGCGGTTTTTACCACATCCGCAAATTTCTGGTCGCCCCCGAGGCGATGCCCGAGCATCTGACCTGGTTCAAGTGGGAAAGCTATGCCACCTGGCTAAGCGGGGCAGCGATGCTGATGATCGTCTACTGGGCCGGTGCCGAATTGTACCTGATCGACGCGACCAAGGCGGATCTGGCGGTGTGGCAGGGCATTGTCATCTCGGCCGCGTCGCTAAGCGTTGGCTGGCTGATCTATGATTTTCTCTGCAAATCCGGACTGGCGCAACGGCCGACCCTGTTGATGGTGCTGTTGTTTGCGCTGCTGGTGGCGATGGGCTGGGGCTATAACCAGATCTTCACCGGGCGGGCGATGATGCTGCATCTGGGCGCGTTCACCGCGACCATCATGACCGCCAATGTGTTCTTCATAATCATGCCCAACCAGCGCATCGTGGTGGCAGATTTGCAGGCCGGTCGCACGCCGGACCCCAAATATGGCAAGATCGCCAAGCTGCGCTCGACTCATAACAACTATCTGACGCTGCCGGTCATTTTTCTGATGTTGTCGAACCACTATCCGCTGGCCTTTGCCACGCAGTACAACTGGATCATTGCGGCACTGGTGTTCCTGATGGGGGTGACGATCCGGCATTATTTTAATTCCAAGCACGCCCGCAAAGGAAACCCNACNTGGACCTGGGCCGTGACGGCTGTTCTGTTCATCGTCATCGTCTGGCTGTCCACGCCGGTCATGCATGAAACCCTGGAACAGGCCGAGGCGCGCGATCTGACCCCATATGAACAACGCATGGCCAGCGCCGATGGTTTCGACGAGGCACATGACATTGTGTTGGGTCGCTGTTCAATGTGCCATTCCCGCGAGCCATTCTGGGACGGTATTCGCTGGGCACCCAAAGGTGTGCTGCTGGAAACAAAGGCGGATATTGCCCGCAATGCGCGATTGATTTACCTCCAGTCGGGTATCACCCATGCGATGCCGCCGGCCAATGTGACCTTGATGGAGCCCGAAGATCGGGCCGCCGTTGCGCGCTGGTATCGTGCCACGCAGATGTGAAATCAAGGTTTGTGCTGAACTCCTACCAAGTATGGGTGCAATCCTGCTCATTTCCACGATATTATGGGGTGCAACCGCGCGATAAGGGATTCAAACTCATCCTGTCACGTGTTATCTGGGGCGGGCACCGCGTCCTGCCTGCCACTGGCGGGTCTCGGGTTTGACCGAAGGCAACCTGGAGCCTTGCAATGCACTCAGAAGGTCGATGGAGCACCGTGTGTTACGGCATCGCAATGGCTTGCGCCGTCATGGTGCCGGGTCTGGCCTTGGCTCTTGAAACCACACTGAAGGCTCCGGGGGCGTCCGAGGATCTGACAGAACGATTGCGCGGGGCATCATCGACTATGTCGGCCGAGGCGCGCGGGCTGGGCAGCGGACAGGAATTGCTGGCCGCGTCGCTGTCGGATTATCGTACTTTGGTGCAGGTCCTTTATGATGCGGGCTATTTCAGCCCGGTGGTGCATATCCGGCTGGACGGGCGCGAAGCAGCCTATATCAGCCCGCTGAAAACCCCCGGCAAAGTCAACAGGATCGAAATTGCCGTAACGATCGGTCCGCCCTTTCATTTTGGCAAAGCCGGGATTGGACCTTTGGCCCCGCTTACCGAATTGCCCGAGACCTATTCCAGCGGTCAGCTGGCAACAACCGGTGCGATCCGCGACGCCGCCCTGGCCAGCGTTACCGGGTGGCGCAATGTCGGGCATGCCAAGGCGAAAGTCGGAAACCAGAGTATTGTCGCCAACCACCGCACGGCGGTGCTGGACGCAGACATTCAGATGCTGCCCGGCCCGAAACTGAAATTCGGAGCCATGAACGTCTCTGGCGCATCTGCTGTGCGACCTGACGAAATTGCCCGTATCGCCGGCTTTCCGACCGGTGAAACCTATCACCCGGATCAGGTTCAAAAGGTTGGTACAAGGCTGCGCCGGACAGGAACGTTTTCGTCGGTGTCGATCAAAGAGGCCGAGCAACCCAACCCGGACGGAACCCTGGATTTTGTGACCACCGTCGCAGACATGCCGCTGCGGCGAATATCCTTTGGCATCGAACTGTCCTCGACCCAGGGTCTGGACCTGTCGGCCAAATGGACTCACCGCAACCTGTGGGGGGCTGCGGAACGGCTCAGGTTCGAGGCTGCAATCCGAAACCTGGGCGGTCAGGAGGACGTGGACGGGCGGTTGTCGCTGCGTCTGGACCTGCCGGCTTCTCTGGGGCCGGACGACAACATGTTCTATCTGGCCGAAATCGAACGGCGAAACCGGACCCACTACAGTTCGACGCTTGGGGTTGTGGGTGTCGGTGTGCGGCGGGTGTTTTCGGATGAGCTGTTTGCCGAGGTGGCCCTGACCGGTGGGTTGACCATCGCCGACGACGCCTTTGGAACCGGGCGGGAATTTTACTTGTTTGCCCTTCCGGCAAAGGTCGAATGGGACAAACGGGACGACAAGGTCAACGCCACAAACGGGTTCTTTCTGGATGCAAGAGCAACGCCGTTTACCGGGTTTTCAGATACGGAATCGGGCATGCAGATGTTTGTCGACGGTCGCGGTTATCTCAGCCTGACGCAATCAAATTCGATCATTCTGGCGGGCAGGATGCAAGTGGGATCGGTGGTTGGTGCCAGCCAACAGGGCGTTTCGCCCGAGTATCTGTTTTTCTCGGGCGGCGCAGGCACGGTACGCGGGCAGCCATATGAATCGCTTGGCATCCCCGTCGGAACGGGAATAGCCGGAGGTAAATCGCTGTTGGCCCTGTCGGCAGAAATACGCGGACGCGTGAGTGAAAAGATATCTCTGGTCGGGTTCTTTGATTTTGGCGCAGTTGACGCCAGTTCCTTTGTTGACAGCAATTCCTTGTATCATTCAGGGGCCGGGCTTGGGGTTCGCTATGACCTTGGCGGGTTTGGCCCGCTGCGTCTTGATCTGGCCTTGCCCATAGACGGGCCAACCGGTGATGGCCTGCAATTTTATATTGGCATCGGACAGGCGTTTTGAGGTGGGTTCTGACATATGCCGCACTGTGGCTGTGCTGTCTGTCCGCCCCGGTATGGGCAGAAGATGACGAGTCCGGCGGGCTGTTGGTCGGATTTCTTGAGGACAATCTTTCCGGCGAAAACCGTTACATCAAAGTGACTGGCCTAGATGGTGCATTAAGTTCACGGGCTACAATCAGGACGCTGACCGTATCGGATGACGATGGCGTCTGGATGACCATCAACAACGCCGAGCTGGACTGGAACAGGCTGGCACTGTTGAAGGGCCGGTTTTCGGTTAATGCACTTGCCGCGGACGAGATCATTCTGGCTCGCCCGCCCGCTCCGGTAAAGGCTGACCCGACCTTGCCCAGCCCGGAGGCGCAGCCGTTTCAATTGCCCGATATCCCCGTAGCGATTGAACTGGGCAAGATCAGCGTCAAGCGGTTTGAGATGGGTGAACCGGTGTTGGGGATCGCCGCCGAACTGGAACTGACCGGCGCGCTGACGCTGGCAGATGGGGCGCTGGACACAAGCCTGAACATTCTGCGGCTGGACCGACCCGGTGACGCTATAAATCTGATCGCCAGGTTTGAAAATGAAACCAGCATGATCACGCTTGATCTGGATGTAAGCGAAACCGACGATGGGCTGATTGCCACCGCATTGCACATTCCCGATAGCCCGCCTTTAAGGCTGGCCGCCAAAGGGCAAGGCCCGGTGAACGATTTCACGGCCGATATCACCCTGGCCACCGATGGCATTGGCCGGGTGGCCGGTCAGGTCCGCCTGCAAGAGGTGCCGGCCCCGGACAGCTCTGTGAATGACACCGGCGAAACCCCTGCCAGTATTGCGTTTACCGTCGACCTTGGTGGCGATGTCACGCCGCTTCTGGCACCGGATTACCAACCCTTCTTTGGTAGCGAGACCAGGGTCGACCTTGCCGGCCGGCGCGATGCGGACGGGCGGCTGGAGATCGACCATTTCGATGTCACCTCTGACTCTCTGACGCTGAACGGATCGCTGAATGTTGCCGCGGCGGGGGATATTGAACAACTGTCGGTTCTCGGGCGGATTGCGCGCCCTGGCGGGGCCGATGTGGTGTTACCGATGACCGGGCCGCGCACCGCAATATCCGGCATGGATATTTCGGCCCGGTTCGATGCGACAAACAGCAACAACTGGGAATTGGCGCTAAGTTTGGATGGGCTTTCACGCCCCGACCTGTCAGTCGCACAGGCACAAATCCGGTCCGGTGGCACGCTGGATCAGGGCGAGAAAACCCAAGTACAGGGCCGGTTCGAGGCTGTGTTGGACGGGGTCGCCTTTGCCGATAGCAGCCTGGATCAGGCGATCGGTCAGGCCATCACCCTGGAAGGGCAATTTAACCTGAAGGGCGACGGGGCGCTGGAAATGTCGCAGGTCAAACTGCAGGGTGCTGACTATTCCGCTTCGCTGGACGGGCGGCTTCTGGGGCTGGAAAGTGGTTTTCAGATGGAAGGGACCGCACGGATCGGTGCCGCCGATTTGTCGCGATTTTCCGGTCTGGCCGACCGCCCGATTGGCGGGGCAATACGCGCAACAATCGAAGGTAACGGCGCGCCTTTGGGCGGACAGTTTGACTTCAGGTTCAATGCCCATGCCGAGAACCTGAGCAGCGGCATAGACCAGTTGGACTCTCTCATTGACGGTCAGACAACCTTGTCGATGGACGCCGCGCGCGATTCCGACGGGTTGAAGATCAACAGCTTTCAACTGGACGGAGCGGCGCTCAATGCCAGCATGAACGGCACCATCGCCAGCACCGGGTCCGACCTGGAATTTGAGGCAGCGCTTGATGATCTGGCCCGTGTCCTGCCAGAAGTTTCCGGGCCGTTGCAGCTGAACGGAGATGTGCGTCAGGATCAGGATGGCATTCTTAGCGGCAAGCTGCGTCTTGATGGCCCGCAATCCTCGTTTGCCGATGTGACCGGCACGCTTGATCCGGACGGCAGCGCCGCGCTGACCTACACAGCGGAACTGGACCGGATCGAGCGTTTTGTCCCCGAGATGGGCGGCACCATTTCATCAACTGGCACTGCGCGGCGCGATGGGACTACCTGGCGCATTGACGGAGATGCAAAAGCCGCGGCAGAATTTACAGCAAATGTTGGCGGCACATGGGATGAACAATCCGGCCTTTCACATCTGAAGGCCACTGGCGAAGTGCAATTGGCCGCCGTGAACCGATTTCTGAAACCCAATTCCATCGTCGGGCTTGCCGGGTTCGATCTGACTCTTGATGGCCAGCCCGATCTGGCCGGGCTAAGCGGGACCATCACCACCAGCGATGCCAAGTTCGTTCTGCCGGACGTTGCGCAGACGATCGAGCATATCAACACCAAGGTTACGCTGGCGGATGGCAAGGCGAACCTGGCATTGACTGCGGCACTGGCCGCCGGGGGCACGTTCCGGGTCAGCGGGCCGATAACACTTGCGCCACCGTTTCAGGGTCGGATCACCACTGATCTGCAACAGATCATCCTGACAGACAATATCAGCTACACTTCTGTCGCCAACGGGCAATTGGTCTATTCCGGTCCTCTGGCCGGTAACGCCAACCTGTCCGGGCAAATCCTGTTTGGCGAGACAGAAATCAATCTGAACACCGCATCTGGTTCGATCGGCGCGGCCCCGATCCCGAAAATATCCCACAAGAATGAACCGAGCAGCGTGCAAAGAACCCGCGCCCGCGCCGGGCTGGTCGAGACGGAAAAAAGTTCATCCGGCCCGGTAATCGGGCTGGATGTTACCCTGTCGGCACCCAGCCACGTTTTCGCCCGTGGTCGCGGTGTTCAGGCAGAGCTTGGCGGCCAGATACTTCTGCGTGGCACCAGCGCACAGGTGGTTCCCTCGGGCCAGATCGACCTGATCCGCGGCAACATGAACTTGCTTGGGCGCAAACTTAAACTGACCAGAGGCCTGGTTTCGCTTCAAGGCAAGCTGGAGGCATATGTGGAATTTGCAGCCACCACTTCGACGTCCGAGGGCACCGCGACCATGGAGATATCGGGGCCGTTGGGTTCCCCGAAGGTTGAGGTTTATTCCGACCCCGAGCGACCCAGCGAAGAGGCCCTGGCGATGCTGCTGTTCGGCAATCGGTTTGCCGAAATGTCACCCCTGGCGATTGCTCAGATGGCCGCGTCTTTGGCTGAACTCAGTGGTAAGGGTGGCAAGACGGCTGGCAAAGCCCGCGAAGGGCTGGGCGTCGATACGCTGGATGTCGGTGCCGATGACAGCGGGGCCGGGCAAGTTGGCGTCGGGCTTTATGTTCTGGACAATGTCTATACCGATTTTTCGGTGAACACGCACGGCGACACGGAACTGAACCTGAACCTTGGTGTATCAGAAAATCTTACCCTCAAAGGCACGGTGGACAACACCGGAAGCACCTCTGTGGGCCTGTTTTTTGAGCGGGATTATTAGCACCCTTGCGAAGAAATCCCATAAGGGATTGATGAAACACCAGTTGCTTCAGGCCATCATGCGTGTGTAACGAACCGCACCGGTCAAAGCGGCGGCATCATCGACAATCACCTTTATCGGCACCTGTGCAATGTGATCGCTAAAGGGTCCGGGTGCAGTGAGCGCCTCAAGAAATACACCCTTCGCGGCCGACCCAAGAACACCGCGCGCCGCACCTCCGGCAAAATGGATGCCACCAAAAGGCAGATACTGAAACACCAGTTCCCGCGCGGCGACACCCAGCATCCGTGCGGTCATCTCGACCGTTTGCGCAAAGGCGTCGCGTTGCCCCGGGTCGTACCCGGCCACTACCCGTGAACCGGCATATTCTTTACCGCCCGACAACAACCGGTAAAGCCGTGACAACCCGCGTCCGGAAAACAAGTGTTCATAGGTGACAAACTGCGCCGCTTCATCGCCAAGCACCTCTGCCAGGGCCTTGCTGACATTGGCGGGCAGGCAGGCATGGCCCAACTCTGCCTCTATCACCACCGGTCCGTCCGGCGTGGACCTGACCACACAGATATTGAACCCGGTGCCCACGCCCGCCACCAGTGACTGGTTGTTCACCGGCCCTCCCTCTGACGATGGCCTGATCAGCGTCAACTGATCCGGCTTCAGGCCGGGCAAAGCAAAGCCCAGCGCCACCAGATCATTGATCACATGCACAGACCCGGTCGTCAGCGGCGGCAACGCGGTGGCAATCGTGGCCTGGTCAAAACTCCAGTCGCGATTGGTCAGCCTGGCGCGGCCCGATGCCACCGGCCCGGCCACCGCAATGCAACTCTCTGCCAGACCGGACAGATCTCTCGCTTCGCCATAACGGGTCAGTACCTTGGAAAAGGACGAAAAATCATCGTTCCGATATCGCTCAAGATCACTAAGTCCCGCGCCCTCACGGATCAGGGCGATCCGGGTATTGGTGCCGCCCACATCGGCAACAAGCAGCGTCACGCGGGTGGGTTTCCCAGAATGATCGGCGCATCCGCCCCCTGGACGATCAGGCTTTCGACGTCCGACAATTGCTTGGCGGACGAACTCTGGGCATCTGCCGAAATATCGGTGACCCCGTGCTCGGCCAGCGCCTGTTTGACCGCCGACTCGTCGGTCTTCCAGCGCTCTTCCTGCAAATTTGACCAGCTTACGCCGATAATGATGTCCGTGGCCTGAATGGTCGAAGTCATGAAGGCACTGACGACTATTGCCGTTGCCGCTGAAAAAAACTTCATACTGTTCTCCCAAACTGTTGCGGCCCCTGCGATTCTTTCAGCTTGCAGGGGCCGGTTCGCAAGTGGTGATCTATTTTAATTTGAAAATCAAATTAAATCGAATAGATTAATGTAACTGGCCATCGCACGACTATCTAGCAGGCGATGAAAGGTCCGGCTTCGCTGGAATTTGGCGATCACAATAGTGAAGGAGAAGTGTAAGTGGCTGTTTCTCAACGGGAATATGGGCGACGCATTCTATTGCAGCATATCCGACTTGCCGGACATATCCCACGCATCGAACTGGCCGACCGAACTGAAATCAGCCGCGCCACGGTCACAACAATCACCGCCGAGTTCCTGAAAAACGGTCTGATCGAAGAGGTCGCGCGCACCGAATCAAATGCCAGACGCGGGCGGCCTCGTGTGGACCTCAGAATTCGGGGGGCGGCGCATCTGGTGGTCGGGGTGAAAGTTTCCAGCCGCACGATGTCGCTGGTGATGCAGGATTTTGAAGGCACTCAGTTGGCGGCGCTGAAAACCGGGCTGGCCAGCACCGTGTTCTCCCCCGCCGATCTGGCGGCTGAAATTCGCAACGCAGTCGGCGAACTGGCCGATTCAGCCGGGTACAATGCCAGCGATGTTTCGGGTGTCGGCGTGGGCATTTCCGGGATTGTCCAGGCGACCAGCGGCTTTGTCTATTGGTCGCCGTCCCTGAACGCGCGCAATGTCGAATTTGGCACCCAACTAAGTGATACGCTTGGAACCCCGGCCTTTATCGACAATGACGCCAATCTTGTCGCCATGGCGGAGAAGACCATCGGCCTGGGCCGGGCACATACGGATTTCATTGTCGTGACCATCGAAAGCGGCGTCGGCATGGGGCTGGTGATCGGTGGTGAACTTTATCGCGGAACACGCGGATGCGGGGCCGAGTTCGGCCATACCAAGGTCCATCTGGACGGTGCCTTGTGTCGCTGTGGTCAGCGTGGCTGCCTTGAGGCTTATGTCGGTGACTACGCCTTGCTGCGCGAGGCGATGACCATGCCCGGTGCAGACCCCGGCGCAGATGCAAGCGCCAGTATTGAGGCCCTGCTGAACGCGGCGCGCGGCGGTGATGTCACGGCCCACAGCATCGTCAAAAGGGCAGGGCGCATGTTCGCCATGGGGCTTGCCAATCTGGTCAACATATTCGACCCACAACTTATCATTCTTGCAGGCGAGCAGATGCAGTTTGACCATCTTTATGCCGAAAATGTAATTGCCGAGATGCGCAAATCCATCGTTCAGATCGACAAACCCCCACCCGAGGTGGTGATCCACGAATGGGGCGACCAGATGTGGGCACACGGGGCGGCGGCCTATGCTCTGGATCGGGTTTCAGAACTGGCGCTGACGGAATTGGGTTAGATTGCCGGCAGACGTGCCCCACACCATGCCCTGTTTCTTGCAAGGCGCGCGAGGTTGCGCGCCTTGCAGTGTACCCAGACTTTACTGCGACAGGCTCTGAGACAGGCGCATCAGGCGGACGGCCTCGGCGCGATACCCGAAAGGATCATTGCCCTTTGCCGAATTGGCCAGTTCGATGGCTTGGGAATAATCCCAGTCGTGCAAGTAAGGGCTGTTCAGCAACAATTGCCCGAAACCGGCAATAGCCGTGGCAAACCGAATGTCGGCATTTTCTGTGCCGCCAGCACGGATAGGCACTTCGATCAACTGACTGTTCGCCTCGCCCGGCTGTTTGTAGCGCAGCTTGAGGAACCCAAGCTCGTCACTTCCAGCCGATGCCTCGGATGGCTGATACCGCAGCGGATCAGTAAGCTGTGCCGCCGAACCAACCGGCGTCACTTCGTAAAGCGCCGTTACCGAATGACCCGCTCCGATATCACCGGCATCCACCCGGTCATTGTTGAAATCCTCGCGCCTCAGGATGCGTGTTTCATAGCCGATAAGCCGGTATTCAGATATGGCCGCCGGGTTGAATTCAACCTGAACCTTCACATCATTGGCAATCGGAAACAAAGCGCCGGTGAACTGGTCAACCAGCACTTTTTGCGCCTCGGACAATGTGTCGATAAACGCCGCCTGCCCGTTGCCGTTCTGGGCCAGCGCCTGCATCGTGGCATCATCCAGATTACCCCGGCCAAACCCCATAACCGACAGAAACGTGCCGGTGTCCCGCTTGTCCGCGATAAAACGTTTCAACGCCTCGGGGTCTGACAGACCAACATTGAAATCACCGTCCGTGGCAAGGATCACCCGCGAGACTTCGCCGACCTCGGCCATGCCCTCGGCCACGGAATACGCCTGTTGCAGCCCCTCTTGCCCGGCAGTAGAGCCACCTGCCGACAGATTTTCCAGCGCCGCCAAAATCGTCCCACGATCGGTCGCCGGCGTCGGGGCCAGCACCTGACCGGCGCTGCCGGCATAGACGACAATCGCCACCTGATCCTGTTCATCCAGCTTGGGCAGCATCAGGGCCAGGCTTTTCCTGAGCAGTTCCAGCTTGTCGGCACTTTGCATCGACCCGGAGGTATCAATCAGGAACACAAGGTTCAGAGGCGGGCGGTTTTCAACCACCGGGTTGCGGCCCTGAATGGCGATATGCACCAGTCGCGTGTCCGGGTTCCACGGCGTGCCGGTTACCGTCACGCTGGGGCGGAACGGCGCGTCGTCCACGTCGGGGGCGGTGTAATCATAGGGGAAATAGTTGATCATCTCTTCGATCCGCACCGCGCCATCGGGGGGCAGTTGCCCTGCCATCAGGGACGAGCGGATGATCGCGTAGGACGCTGTGTCAACGTCGATCGAGAAAGTTGAGACCGGGGTTTCTGCGGTGATCTTCAGCGGGTTTTGGGAGGCGTCCGGATAGGCTTCGGTGTCGGCCTCAGGCGTCGGCATGACCCGGTCGACTGGGACTACGGGGGCTTGCAGGCGGCGCTTTTCAGTGGGTGCGATTGCCCCCGGTACCGATGGCGCGGGTGCCGGCATTCTCACGTTGGGTTCGGACAGTGCCTTGGCCACCGGAGCAGAACGCCCGGCACCGGACATTCCGGTGTTTTCGGTAATTGCCATGTCGTCCGCTTCGGTCTCGGCGACTTCGCGGCGCAGGCGCGCATCGCTTTTGGCCTCTTCCTGCATCACCGGCAGCGGAGCCTTGGGCAGGCTGATATCCGGGGCTTGAAGCCATTGCGGCGCAATCATGATCAGGCCAACCGCGGCCAGAGCGGTGGTGGCGGCCAGCGCACCTTTTGTGGTCATCGTCGTGAACATTTTGGCTACTCCTGTGAACAAGCCCCGTCGGGGGCGATCAGAAGTAAGACGCGGCTCCGCCCGCGATTCTTGGAACGCGGCAAAGTTTTTATGCGCCAGCGCCAGATGCGCGGTTTTTTTCGCCGGATCAGGCGTCGGCGTGGCGGCGTTCAGCGCTGATTTCAGGTCTTCCAGATCATCGTTCATGCCTGATCCTCCAATTCCCGCTGCGCGCGCAGCCGCTTTTTAGCCTCTGAAATGCGCCAACTGATTGTTCCCTCTGAAACTTCCAGAACCTCGGCGGCCTGCGCGTGGGTCGACCCGTCCAGCACCAGCGCCAGCGTGTCGCGCAACTCTGTGCCCAGTGCGCGCATGGCCTGTGTCAGCCAATCCGAAGCCTCGGTCGCCTGGGCATCCACGGCGCGCCGGTTGACCTCCCAATTTCCCCAACCATCCGCATGGCGCGCCTGCGTCGCGGCACGTCTGCGATGGTCATGCGCCGCATTCACGGCCACCCGCCACAGCCAGGTGGTAAACCGCGCCTCGCCCCGGAATCCGGCCAGCTTGGCCGGCAGGGCCGCACATATGTCCTGCGTCAGATCCTCTGCCTGATCCCGCGCCCCTGTCAGCCGGAAGGCAAGGCCAAACAGCCCGTCATAGTGGCGCGCCAGAAGGCTGGCGAACGCCTCACCGTCGCCATTTGCCGCCGAAGTGGCCAGGATCTCGTCACTCACATCCATGCGCATCACGATCATAGGACGCGCGCCGATGGTCAATCCTTGGCGGCATGGGGATTTTTCTTTGAGATGCGTTCGTGAGAGAAAATTCTGCGAATTTTCTGGCGGCGGCGGTTTGTGGCGGTGTCGGTTCCCGAAAAGTGTTCACGATTTATGTCAGCTATATTGACTTAAATTACGAATCCCGCAACGCTCCGCCCGATCGAACCCCGAGAGGCCCACATGAGTCTGACCCAGATATTCGCCACCCGCGCCGACCACATGAAGGCTTCGGAGATACGGGAGCTTCTCAAACTGATGGCTCAGCCTGACATCATCTCGTTTGCCGGCGGCATCCCCGACCCGGCGCTGTTTCCCACCGAACGGTTCAAGCAGGCGATGAACGCCGCCTTAAGCGACGGACGTCACGCGCAGTCGCTGCAATATTCCACCAGCGAGGGCGATCCGGGACTGCGCCAGTGGATTGCCGGGGAAATGGGCAAGCTGGGGATTGACTGCACGCCCGCCAACATTCTGATCACCTCGGGGTCGCAACAGGCGCTGGATTACCTGGGCAAGCTGTTCCTGTCGCCGGGGGATACGGCGCTGGTGGGATGGCCGACCTATTTGGGGGCGTTGGGGGCATTCAATGCCTACGAGCCGCATTTCGATCGGCTGGATGCGCATGCGAACCGGTCGGCGGGTGATTACCGCACGACGTCGGCGGGGCGGGGTGGACAGGTCAAGATGGCCTATCTGTCGGTTGATTTCGCCAATCCGACCGGCGTGACCCTGACAAGGGACGAGCGCGAGAGCATCCTTGATCTGGGTGATGAACTGGGCTGCGCGGTGATCGAGGACGCGGCCTATCAGTCGCTGCGGTATGATGGCGAACCGGTGCCGCCAATGCTGGCGCTGGAGATTGCCCGCAAGGGCAGTATCGAGGATTGCCGCACGATCTATTGCGGCAGTTTTTCCAAGACCCTGTCGCCGGGGTTAAGGGTCGGGTGGGTGTGCGCCGCCGGGCCGGTCATTGCGCAACTGGTTCTGGAGAAACAGGCAGGTGATCTGCATACGCCGACGCTGAACCAGATGGCGGTTGCCGACGTGGCGGCGGACGGGTTCGACGCGCATATCGCAGGGGTGCGCGCGGTATACAAAGAACGGCGCGACCGGATGCTGGCGGCGCTGGAACGGCACATGCCCGACGGGGCCGGCTGGACCCGGCCCGAAGGTGGCATGTTTGTCTGGGTCAGCCTGCCCAAGGGGCTGGACGGGGCCGAATTGCTGGAACAGGCGGTCGCGCAGGAACGCGTGGCTTTTGTGCCCGGTGGGGCGTTTTTTGCCGACGGGTCGGGGCGCAATTCACTGCGCCTGAGCTTTTCCAACTCTGCGCCTGAGGATATTGATACCGGGATCGAACGGTTGGGGCGGGTGATCCGAAACGCGTTGGTAACGTGAAATCTTCGGGTGGCCACGTGGCCACCCACGATCACAAAGATCAAACAGACATGCAGATATACTTCATCTCAAGATAATCCTCGATGCC
>JGI24025J20009_10000572_pt1 | contig 28586 bp, 27 predicted proteins | sample Cruoilmetagenom3_FD_20009 | JGI IMG/M metagenome (IMG submission 20009) | reverse complement strand
GATCAATGAAATCCTGCGCGTTCCGGTGGGTGCCCTGCCCCATCCTTTCGGCAATCAGACTCATGAAGGCCGACGTAATGGTGGCATTGAACTTGTCGGTCGCACCGGCCCTGGTGGCCGCGCGATCAATCCCCGTGGCCACAATATGCAGCGCGTCAAAGAACTCGTGATGGGCTAGCGCCTGATAGGCGACACCAATGTGATCGACATGCCGGAACGTGCCTGCGTCCAGCGTTCCATCAACCAGTTGATCCAGTAAAGCAGTATAATCGGTCATTTCCCGGGGCTTTCTTCGCTTAAGGTGTGGCTGTCGGCAGCGGTCAGGTCCAGATCGTAGACCTGTTTCAACTGGTCGATCTTTTTCAGGATTTCCGGCGAAAACGGCGTTTTCCCCTCAAAATTGTGCAGGATCATCGCCTCGATGATCTCGGCGGTGGATATCTCAAAATGCTCGGCCAGACCCTTGAGCACCTTGAGCATGCGTTTCTCCAGCCTCAGGCCGGTCTGGATGCGTTCGATTCGTTTCATGACGGCGGCATAGTACATAGATACCTTGGTACCAAGGTATTAATCGAATCCAATTCCCCACGGCGCTGGAACTGGCCGAACCGGGCATGTCGGTGCTTCTCAGCGAAAAGGGCCGATATCGCCCAAAGCTGCGCCGCCTGATGGATGTCACCCCGGATGCGATCCCGGTGATCAGCCCGGCGAATGACCCGGCGGATGACCTGGCCGGACTGTTCATCGCCACCGGGTTTTCCGGTCACGGCTTTGGCATCGGCCCCGGTGCCGGACGGCTGATGGCTGATCTGGTCACTGGCTCAGCGTCGGTGGTGGACCCGAGTGACTTCGCCTGCCCGCGTCAGTGTCGCCAGCCGCGTAAGGCCGAACAAAGGGTACTGAAGCGCCGGCCCACGAAGAAAGCCCACCGGGCCAGATGAGTGGCTGGCTACAACATCATCTGGTAGGAATGCGGCACATAGCGGAACCCATCGCCGTGGCGTTCCACATAACCAATCGCCGGCCATGGCATGTGATACCCGACCATGGGCACAGTGTCGGCCACCAGCATGTCCAACAGGTGCCGTCGCGTCCTGGCGGCCGTTTCCTTGTCCTGATCGTAAAGAACCTCCCAGTCGGGATGCGCCAGCGACCAGACATAGTGATTGGCAAAATCCGCACCCAGCAAAAGCTGTTTACCGTTGCTTTCCAGCATGAATGCCATGTGCCCCGGCGTATGCCCAAAGGCGTTCATCCCGGTTATGCCACTGGCCACAGACCCTCCGTCGGTTATGAACTTTGTCTGCTCGGCCAACGGGCGCATCTGCGCCTCGAACATCTCATTTCCCGACATGTCCCAGCTATCAAACTCTGTCGCACCGGTGACGTAGCGGGCATTGGGATAGGTCGGCGCACCATCCGCCATCAGCCCGCCAATGTGGTCGGGGTGCATATGGGTGATGACCACGACATCAACCTGATCGGCCAGATACCCTGCCTCGGCCAGCGCCGCCGTGGTTCCGGCGGCTGAAAGACCGGTGTCAAACAGGATCAGTTCGGATCCGGTGTTCACCACCGTGGGCGTAAAGAAAAACTGGGTCGTATCCGCCGGGATATGCGCCGCGGACGATGCAGCGGCGAATTCCTCAGGCGTCACGTTGATGCCAAAAATGTTCTGTGGATTATCAACCCGACTTGAAGCCGCCAGAATGGTGGTCACTTCGAAATCACCCAAAGCAACCCGATTGAACAACGTGTTTTTCGCGCCCAGCATCGGAGCTTTGGCCCGAACCGGCCCCGAGAGAGCGCCGGCAAGCGGCACAGCCGCCGCGCCGGCCAGCATGGCCCGGCGTGATAAATTGGAGTTCCTGATCGTCATTGGTCTGCTCCCTGTGATCGTCAGATGTCATTGTAATGGGCATTGTTACCACAGGCCGGCACAGCAGTTGGTTCACATTCTGGTTATGCCCTGCGCTGTCAATGAGACAGGGCGAACTTCCGCTGGGTTGCTGGACAATTGCCCCCCCTTGTGACAGAGGGCGCGATAACAACAGACACTACAGGACCCCCCATGACCACCACCCGATTTGCCCCGTCGCCCACCGGATATATCCATGTCGGCAACCTGCGCACCGCGCTGATGAACTATCTCATCGCCCGCAAGGCCGGCGGCACATTCATCCTGCGCATCGACGACACCGACCCGGAACGCTCGAAAGAGGAATATGTCGATGCCATCAAGCAAGACCTTGAATGGCTGGGCCTGCACTGGGATCGGGTCGAGAGGCAATCAACCCGGCTTGACCGATACGCCGCCGCTGCGGATCGTTTGCGCGACATGGGCCGGTTCTATGAGGCGTTCGAAACACCGGTCGAACTGGACCTGAAGCGCAAGAAACAGCTCAACATGGGCCGCCCTCCGGTTTACGACCGCGCGGCACTGGCCCTGACGGATGACGAAATCGCAGCCCTGCGGGCCGAGCGCGGCAACGGCGTGTGGCGTTTCAAGCTGGATCACAAGCGGATTGAGTGGAACGACGGCATTCTCGGCGGTATCTCGATTGATGCGGCCAGCGTGTCTGATCCGGTTCTGATCCGGGGCGACGGACAGGTGCTTTATACCATTGCTTCGGTTGTTGATGACACCGAAATGGGCGTGACCCACGTGGTGCGCGGGTCCGATCACGTGACAAATACGGCGACACAGATCCAGATCATCGAGGCATTGGGCGACACCTGCCCGAAATTTGCCCATCATTCGCTGCTGACCGGTCCGCAGGGCGAAGCCTTGTCCAAACGCCTTGGCACCCTGGCCCTGCGCGATCTGCGCGAACAGGGCGTTCAACCCATGGCGCTGCTGTCGCTGATGGCCCGTCTGGGATCGTCTGACCCGGTCGAACTGCGCAGCGACATGGCGCAACTGATCGAGGGGTTCGACCTTGCCCGCTTTGGCGCATCGCCCACCAAGTTCGACGCGGACGATCTGTTTCCGCTGACCGCGCACTATCTGCAATCCTTACCACTGGACACGGTAAAAACCCATGTGGCTGCATTGGGCGTGCCATCCGATCTGGCCGAGCCGTTCTGGTCAATGGCCCGCGACAACATCACGACGCTGGCGGATCTGGAACAGTGGTGGATATTGTGCCGCGACGGGGCAGAGCCTCTGGTTGACGAGGAAGACCGGGACTTCGTTGATCAGGCGATGGCACTGCTGCCAGCCCTGCCATTCAACGAAAACAGCTGGAGCCAGTGGGCCGGGGTCGTCAAACAGGCCACGGGGCGCAAGGGCCGGCGCTTGTTCATGCCTTTGCGCAAGGCAATCACCGGGCGTGAACGCGGGCCGGAAATGGCTGCCCTGATGCCGTTGATGCAGGCTGTACGGGGGCGCGGCTGATCTGATACAGCGCCATTTGCCGGTCTGGTGTTCTATTTGAGCTCAGATACCTTGGCGGACAGGCTCGCAAGCTGATCATCTACGAAATCCGTTTCTTCAGACGTCAAAGGCTGGTGACGCGGATAGCGTGGTGCCGCCCGGTCATCCAGCACCGGCGCATCCCAACCATCGGTCGTGGCAAAAAACCGTTCTGCGCCTTCAAGGCCGAACTCGTGCATGTACCCCTGCACCACAACATCGACATAACTAAGCAGGATGGGATGGCGCGTGGACGGCGCGCCATGTTTATGTCCGGGCACGGCATAGACTGCGATTTCAATGTCCTGTTTCACCGGGTGTTTTATCGCCTCGGTGGCCGGGACGCGTTTGTAAGCCCATTCGCGCTGGTCCAGCGCCACCCAGTCGCCACGCGGCACGTGGGCGACCATCCCGTCAATTTGGGTTGCCCCGTCCCGAACCACTGTCAGAAACGCCACCGGGCGCAGATCAGTGTGCCGCCAGACCCTGCGCCACCCATCAAGCTGAGCCCGGTGAGGGTTGGAAAAGTCATGGGTTGCCCGGTTCACCAGGCTGCCGTAACCAAAGAAATAGGGATCGGCCATCAATCATAAATCCGATCATGAAGGTTTCGCAATTGATGTATGTCAAACCGCCTTTTTTCTGAACATGCAATATGGCATGTGACGAAACCAGTTCAGGAATGCTTGATATGCGCATAACGAAACGCACCAATATAGCCATTCGGTTGCTGATGTATTGCGCCGCCAACCCGGACCGGCTGGTGACCAAGGCCGAGATTGCCGAATGTTGCAACATATCTGAAAACCACCTAGCCCAGGTGATCAACCAGCTAAGCCAGCTTGATTTCCTCACAACGCAACGGGGCCGCAATGGCGGCATGTGCCTGGCCAGGGGTGCCAATGATATCCGCATTGGCGCGGTGTTCCGTCATATCGAAGGAGTCCTGCCGCTGGCCGAATGTTTTGCCGATACCGACAATACCTGTCCTCTGTCCAGCGCATGCCGGCTGAAACTGGCACTGGCGGACGCCGCTGCGGCCTTCTACACCTCTCTGGACGAAATCACGCTGGATTCGCTTGTGTGTGACAATTTCGACCTGATGAACCTGTTGCAGCCGGTGCAATGCGCGCGTTCTATTCCCGCGATCTGAGAACCTGCGCCGGGCGTGTTGCCAGTGGTCGCCAGGCAAAGCCCATTCCGGCCAGCAACGTCGCCAGAATCCCGCCTGTCACGATGCCTATGGCCGAGGGCCAGATTACCTCGAAACGGGTCTCAAACACGTAGGTGTTGACCGCCCAGCCACCGGCAATGCCGACCGCCAGCGCCACCAACCCCGCCGCCCCGCCCATCAGGCCCGCGCGCAGGGCGAAACTGGCCAGAATACGCCGTCGCGTTGCCCCAAGCGTCTTCAGCACCGCCGCCTCATAGGTGCGCTCACCCTCACCTGCCGCCGCCGCACCGATCAGCACCAGAAACCCGGTCAGCAGACTGGCCGCCGCCGCCCANGACACGGCATTTGCCAGCCCGGCCAGCATGTCGGACACCCGGTCGATGGCATCACGCACACGGATCGCTGTTATGTTGGGAAATTCACGCGCCAGATCGCGTAGGATGGCCGCCTCGGCCTCGGGCGTGGCATATACGGTGGCGATGAAACTGTGCGGTGCGCCCGCCAAAGCGCCGGGGTTCATCGTCAGCACAAAGCCGATCCCGGCGGTGGAAAAATCCACCTCGCGGAAACTGGCGATGGTTGCGGTGATATCGCGCCCCAGAATATTCACACTGATCCGATCACCCAGCTTCAACCCCAACTCTGCGGCCTCTTGTGCCGCAAAACTTATCAGGGGCGGGCCGTCATAACCGGCGGGCCACCACTCACCATTGGTCACGTGCGTGCGCTCGGGCAGGTCGGCGGCATAGGTGATGCCCCGATCGCCGCTCAGCACCCAATGTTCGCCAGCCACTTCGCGCGCCGGTTTGTCATTGATCCGCGTGATGATCCCCCGCAGCATTGGTGCGCTGTCGACCCGGTTGACACCCGGATCACCGGCCAGCCGCGCGCTGAATCCCGGCATCTGATCCTTCTGGATATCGACAAAGAAATAGGACGGGGCCACATCCGGCAAATCACCCGAAATCGCATTGCGCAGGTTGCCATCAATCTGCCCGATCGCCGCCAACACCGAAAGCCCAAGCCCCATCGANAGCATCACCGACCCGGCCCCATCGCGCCGTGCGGCAATCGCCGCCAACGCCCAGCGCAGCGCCGGATGCCCCCGGCTGNCCGCCCCNCCCCACCGCGCCAGCGTCCGGACCAGCAACGCGGCAAGCGACAACATTCCAAGCGTCGCAATCAACCCAGCACTTGTCCAAAGCGTCAACCGCGCCGCCCCGCTNAACCATGCCGCCAGCNCAACCAGCGCCGCAAGGCTTGCGGCAATGGCCAAAAGATAGCGCAGCGACGGCAATAGCGGGGCCGAGGACAGCGCATCGCGAAACAGCGTGGCAGCCCGCACATGTTCGGTCCGCGCCAGCGGCCACAGAGTGAAGACCAGCGCGGTGAGCAACCCGTACAGTGCTGCCTCCAACAGCGGTTCAGGATAAAGCGCAAACTCCGCCGGCACCGGCAGACGCGCGGAAATGACCGGCCCAAGAAGCACCGGAACCAAACCGCCCAGCGCCAGGCCGATGGTAATGCCAAGAACCGACAAAGCCCCGATTTGCAGAAAATAAGTCTGAAATATCGTCGCCCGATCCGCACCAAGCGTGCGCAAAGTGGCAATCACCGTTGTCTTTTCCGCCAGATAGGCGCGCACCGCCGCCGAAACACCCACCCCGCCGACGACCAGCCCGGACAGGCCCACAAGCACCAGAAAGGCCCCCAGGCGCTCGACAAAAACCGCCACGCCCGGAGCTCCGTTTCGGGCGTCCGTCCAGCGCAATCCAGTGTCGCGGAACCGACCATTTGCCGCTTTCGCCAGCGCTGCAATATCCGTGCCGGCGGGCAGATCCAGCCGGTATTTTGTGGAAAACACACTGCCGGGGGCCAGCAACCCCGAATCCTCAAGCGCCTCGGCTGCCACAATTGTGCGCGGCCCCAGACCAAAGCCGTCCGCCGCACCATCCGGTTCATGCATCAACGCGGCCATCAGGACAAATGCCTGTGTTCCCAGCCGGAAACTGTCACCAACACTTAGCCCCAACCGATCAATCAGCACCCGCTGCATCACCGCCCCGGGCAACCCGTCCCGCCCCGCCAAAGCGACCGGCATCGTCATGTCCGGTGCCAGCTTCGCCGCGCCGATCAACGGCCAGGCGGCATCGACTGCCTTGACCTGGGTCAGGCCATGCTCGGCCTGTTCGCCGCGCTCCACCACCGCCATCGAACGGAAATCTATGATTTCCGATACCCTCTCGGCGCTGGAGTGCATCCAGGCGCGTTCCTCATCCGAGGCAAAGCGATAGGTGAACCGCATTTCGGCATCGCCCCCCAAAAGGGCGGCCCCTTCGCGGGCAAGACCGGCCTCGATACCGCTGCGCACGGAACCGACAGCGGCAATTGCCGCCACGCCCAGTGCCAGACAGGCCAGGAAAATACCAAAGCCGCGCAAGCCTCCGCGCAACTCCCGACGGGCCAGCCGGGCGGCGATGCGCAGGCTCATGCCAGCGCCTTATGCTCGGCTGTTTCCACAACCTGTCCGTCCCGCAGATGGATCACCCGGTCACAGCGGGCGGCCAGATCGGGCGCGTGGGTGACCAACACCAGCGTCGAGCCATGCCGGTCGCGCAAGCCGAACAACAGATCCATGATTGCCACGCCGTTTGCTTCGTCCAGATTGCCGGTCGGTTCATCCGCCAACAGAATATCGGGCCGCGTGGCACAAGCACGCGCCAGCGCCACACGTTGTTGCTCGCCCCCTGACAACTGACCGGGATAATGGCCGGCCCGGTGCGCCAGGCCAACAGCGTCAAGTTCACCCCGGGCGCGCTCAAACGCATCCCTTGCCCCGGCCAACTCAAGCGGCGTGGCGACATTTTCCAACGCCGTCATGGTCGCAATCAGGTGAAAGGACTGAAACACCACCCCCATGTGTTCGCGACGAAACCGCGCCAGCGCATCCTCGTTCATCGCCGTCAGATCGTGGCCCAAGGCGGATACCCGGCCATCCGTGACCTGCTCCAGCCCCCCCATCAGCATCAACAGCGAGGATTTGCCGGACCCCGATGGCCCAACCAGCCCCACGGTCTCTCCCCGCGCCACATCAAGTGAAATTTTGCGCAATATTTCGACCGGCCCGGCATTGCCATTCAGCGACAAAGAGGCATCTTCAAAGGAAAGGACTGGGTCGATCATGGCCTGATACTTTCTAACACTGTTGAAGTGATATGGAGTGACCGGAGTGATGCGCAAGATGGTTATGGGACTTGTTTTTTATTTATGCGGTTTTGCGGCCACGGCTGAACCGGTGACAATTGCCGCATTGGGAGACAGCCTGACGCAGGGATACGGGCTAAAGCAACAGGATGGCTTTGTCCCCCAGCTTGAAGCGTGGCTGACGGCGCATGGGGCCGAGGTTAACCTGATCAATGCCGGCGTTTCGGGTGACACCACGGCCGGAGGCGCGGCAAGGGTGGGCTGGACGCTAACCCCCGAGGTGGATGCGATGATCGTGACACTGGGCGGCAATGACCTTTTGCGCGGCATTGCCCCGGAGGTAGCGCGCGCCAATCTGGACACGATACTGGCTGCCGCGCAGCAGGCCGGCGTTGACGTACTGCTGGTGGGGATGATTGCACCGGGCAATTACGGAGCGGATTACAAAACGACGTTTGATGCGATATACCCGGACCTCGCGGCCGAATATGGCACGTTGTTTTCAGGCAATTTCCTGTCCGGAATTACCAGCGCCGACGGGCGGGTGGAAATGGGATTGATGCAGAGCGACGGCATCCATCCAAACTCTGAAGGTGTGACCCGGATTGTCAAAGTATTGGGACCGGATGTCCTTGGCCTGATCAAACAAGTCAGCGGCGCAGAGTAGAGCGCCGGCCCCAAAACTTTTGGCAAAAAGTTTTACCAAGAAAATTCGCGAATTTTCTTGCGCACGTTGGCCGACAAAAAAGGGCCGGACCACCAATGCGGTCCGACCCGAATTTCCATCCTCTGGCCCGATTGTCGGACCGACAGGATATTAAGCCAGCGAAATGTTGATCGCGGCTTCACGGCCATCACGGCCAGGCTCGATATCGAAAGTAACCTTCTGGTTGTCGGCCAGGCCGGTCAGGCCCGAACGTTCAACAGCCGAGATGTGTACGAACACGTCCTTGCTGCCGCCATCGGGTGCGATAAAACCGTAGCCTTTTGTAGTGTTGAACCATTTGACGGTGCCAGTAGCCATCGTCGCTTCTCCTAAGTTGTGCTGCCCACGGAATGCGGCAGGTCGGCAAGGTCAGTGCATGATCGAAGACTGAGCCGAATTAGGAGCAGTAGGGTCGATAGCGTAACGTCGCAAGGCCCATATGAGGTGTACCAACCTCAAAAGCAAGAGTTTTGTCTCGCGGAATGCAAAAGGAAACCAGCCTCCTGTGGCCTCAATCGGCATAAATACGCCCAAAATTCAAGCGAATTCGTTGGGATTGCCTCAGGTTTCCCGGCTTCCTGGCAAATTCTGGCCACGCTATAGAACGGTGACAACGGCTCCGATGGGCACCCGTTCGTACAGATCGGTTACATGCTTGTTCAGCATCCGGATACAGCCATTCGATACCGATTGCCCGATACTTTCCGGGGAAATCGCGCCGTGGATGCCGTGGCAGTGGATGAGGCAAGAAAAGTGCGACGTGTAAGCATAACCGGTTCTCAACTTTAAAAAATCGCCAAGATTACGGCATTCTCAACCCCCTCAGGGTTCCGGTCAATGTCAAAACTGACTGCCTCGCCAATGTGATTCGGGGGGCATTCGGGGGCGAAGCAGATGGTTTCGCAAAGGCCGGGTGAAGGATCAATCGGCAAGCCGATCAAAGATCAAAGCCGAAAGCCCAGTCGACCGGATGCCCAGGTCATCGCCAGATAAAGCCCAATGGTCAGCACGAAGCCGGTGATCAGGGCCGGCCAGAATCCCGCCCCCTTGTTCAAAAGCATGGAAATCAGCAGAAACACCGGCAAAAANGGCAGGACATACCAGAACGTCGCCGTTGAGTGTTGCGCCAGAACCCGGTGTCCGTTTGGCCACCTCTGACACGATGGCAACGATGATCCCCGATATCAGGTCTTTGACGATCAGATATCCCATTTGTCTCTCCAGGTGCATTACGCACCTGTCAGGGAACGTCCTGATGGTCAAATGCGGTCAGGATTTTATCTTGTTGACCTTCATCATCTTCATGATCGCCCGTTCATAGAAAGGTTCACTTACGCCCTTGCGGATCTTGCGCATGAAATACCACTCAAAAGCCAGCTTGGCCCAATGCACCCACTTGCCCTGCGCGGCCCAGGTGACATTGCGTGGAGGGGTTTGCGGCATGGCCAGAAACGTAATGCCACGATCACCGAAATCGGCCAGACAGAAGGCATTCCAACTGGGCAGATCAGTGGGTTCCTGTCCGGCAATGATCCTTGGCAGGTTATGCGCCGTCGCCGTTACCATGCTTTCGATCATGAAGCCGGTCTTGGGCACGCCGGTCGGCACCGGCGTAACCACCGGTGGCGCGATGGCAATGCAGACGCCGATACCGAAGATGTTGGGGTATTTCACATTGCGCTGAAACTCATCGACCGTGATGAAACCGCGCGGGTTGACCAACCCCTCGATCCCCATCACCGCCGGGATGCCCCGGAAGGCCGGCAGCATCATGGCGTATTTGAACGCCACTTCGTGTTTTTTCTTGTCCGACCCGTCCTCGTTCACTTCGGTGACGTGCACCGCGTTTTCCTCGAACTTTTCGACCTTGGCGTTGGTGATCCAACTGATGTCGCGGTCGCGCATGATGCTTTCCAGCATCCCCTTGGTGTCACCCACGCCGCCAAGGCCCAGATGGCCGATATACGGCTCGGAGGTTACAAAGGTCATCGCTACCTTGTCGCGAATCTTGCGGCGTCGCAGATCGGTGTCGATGGTCATCGCATATTCATACGCCGGCCCGAAACAAGACGCACCCTGCACCGCGCCCACCACGATCGGGCCGGGGTTGGCGCAGAAATCCTCCCATTTATCGCCCGACATTTCGGCGTGTTCGATATGGCAGACCGAATTGGTGAACCGGTCTGGTCCAAAGCCTTCGATCTCGTCAAAGGCCAGATCGGGGCCAGTAGCCACAACCAGATAATCGTAGGTAACCTCGCGACCGCTCTCCAGCGTTATGGTGTTGTTCTCCGGGTTCAGTTTGGCCGCGCCATCGCAGATAAAGTCGATCCCGCGCCGCGACATCACCGGGTCAAGATCGACAATGACGTCCTTTTTCTTGCGCCAGCCTACCCCGGCCCAGGGGTTGGACGGTGTGAATTGAAAGTACGGCTTGTTCGAAATCACCGTGATCTGGTCATTCGCACTCAAAGTGTCTTTCAACTCATAGGCCTGTATGGCCCCGCCAAGGCCTGCCCCCAAAACAACAACATGTGCCATGGATTTCCTCCCCGAAAACTGTTTCGCCCCCCTGGGCAGTATCACATTCGAATTACAGTATACGTTTCCTTCGCAGAAGCAAGAAGGCAAAACCGCGGCACATAGTGTTGTATGAAGACACGAAACAGCGCCGACCGTTCGTTTTCCGAATATTGGCCCTGACCCGTCACGTCGCGAATTTCGGTTAATAGAAGGACCAGGATTTGGGGTTGTATCTTGGGCGAAAGGGGCGCTAGTCTTATTCTCATGTCACAGCAGACGCATATCACTTTGCCCATCTCCGCCCCGCTGATTGCCGGCCGGATCGACCTGCTGCTTCTAAGCCGCCTCTGAGCGTGCCTTTGGCGCGACCGCTCAGAGGAGGCAGCCCGCGCCCCACACTCCCGGACTGAAGCTTTAGACAGACAAGAAAGATACCAAATGACAAATTCAATCGACAAAGAACGCGTTCTGATATTCGACACCACACTGCGTGACGGCGAACAAAGCCCCGGCGCGACAATGACCGAAGCTGAAAAGCTGGAAATCGCCGGGCTGCTGGATGCAATGGGCGTGGACATCATCGAGGCCGGGTTTCCGATTGCCTCGGAGGGTGATTTCCAGGCCGTAACCGGGATTGCAAAAAATGCCGTGAACTCGGTGATCTGCGGCCTTTCGCGCGCCAATCTGGGCGATATNGACCGCTGTTGGGAGGCGATAAAACACGCGCGCCAGCCGCGTATCCATACGTTCATCGGTACCTCGCCGCTGCACCGGGCTATCCCCAACCTGACGATGGATGAAATGGCCGTGCTGATCGAACAGACGGTCACCCACGCCCGCAACCTGTGCGACAACGTACAATGGTCGCCGATGGACGCCACGCGCACCGAATGGGACTTTCTGTGCCGCACCGTTGAAATCGCCATCAAGGCCGGGGCCAGCACGATCAACATCCCCGACACCGTCGGCTATACCGCCCCCGCTGAAAGCGCGGATCTGATCCGCCGCCTGATCGAAACGGTGCCGGGCGCGGACGAGGTGGTGTTTTCCACCCATTGCCACAACGACCTTGGCATGGCGACTGCCAACTCTCTGGCCGCTGTAGCTGGCGGCGCACGCCAGATCGAATGCACCATCAACGGGCTGGGCGAACGCGCCGGCAACACCGCGCTGGAAGAGGTGGTGATGGCGCTGAAAGTGCGCAACGACATCATGCCCTGGCGCACCGGGATCGATACCAGCAAGATCATGCAGATCTCGCGCCGGGTCGCCACGGTTTCGGGCTTTCCGGTGCAGTTCAACAAGGCCATCGTCGGGCGCAACGCCTTTGCCCACGAAAGCGGTATCCACCAGGATGGGATGCTGAAAAACGCCGAGACCTTTGAAATCATGCGCCCGACTGACGTCGGACTGGCCGACACAAACCTTGTCATGGGCAAACATTCGGGCCGGGCGGCGCTGCGTTCAAAACTGTCCGATCTGGGGTTCGAGATGGGCGATAACCAGCTCAAGGATGTGTTCGTGCGCTTCAAGGAACTGGCCGACCGCAAGAAAGAAGTGTTCGACGACGACCTTGTCGCGCTGATGCGGGTCGGTGAAGACCCCGAAAACGACCGGTTGAAAATCATCTCGCTTGGGGTGGTCTGCGGCACCCATGGCCCGCAACAGGCCGATCTGGTGATGGAGATCGACGGCACCAAACACGAGACGACCCAGACCGGCGATGGTCCGGTGGATGCCACGTTCAACGCGGTCAACGCCCTGTTCCCACATGAGGCGCGCCTGCAACTGTATCAGGTTCATGCAGTGACCGAGGGNACCGACGCGCAGGCCACGGTATCTGTGCGTCTGGAAGAGGACGGACGCATCGTCACCGGCCAGTCGGCGGATACCGACACAGTGGTGGCCAGCGCCAAGGCATATGTGCACGCGCTGAACCGCCTGCTGGTGCGGCGCGAGAAATCCGCCCCCGGTGCCGACACCCGCGATATCAACTACCAGGATGTGTCGTGATCATCGGCTGAGTTTTCCGTAGGGTGGGTTGAACCCACCCTACGGATTTTCCAGCAGCGACAGAATCTCGGAACAGTTCCCGACCTGCCCGCCACAGCAATCTGCCAGCAGAAACCCGATCAGATCGTTGATCGCCTCCAGATTGGCCGCATAGTGGATTTCCCGCTGAAAGCGCGTCGATTTCAGCAGCCCGGCCCGCTTCAATACTGCCAGATGGCCCGACAGGGTCGAGGGCACGATACCCAGCCGACGCGAAATCTCGCCGACCTGCAAACCGTCCGGCCCCTGACGCACCAACAGCTTGAAAATCGTCATGCGCGACGATTGCGCAAGGGCTGAAAAGGTTTCTATGGCGGCGTTCTGATCCATATATCGGCAATACCCGAATTAACGAATCTTGACAAGCGCGGGCAGCACCGTTATCCGGAAATCAAATTCATTTCGGTATATGCCGAAATATCGAAACCAACCCAGTGACGACAGCAATCATGGGCTTTCTGAGCAACAACATTGATCCTTTCACCAGCGCGCTGCAACAGATCGACGACGTCCTCGAACAAACCCGCCCGTTTGACAAGAAGACCGACGAATTGCTGCGCTTTGCCCTGTCGATCAAGGCACGCTCGGCCCCGTGCGTGCGCAAGCATTTCAAGGGCGCAACAGCCGCCGGAGCCAGTGACGCGGAAATCGCCTATGTCTTTGCCCTGACCATGCGCGAAGCCGCCGGTGGCGACGATTGCTGGACCCACGGCATCATCTCCGATCTGGACGCCACCGGCGATGACGTCTCCTGCGGCGGCTGCTAAAGCCCGCGCGGACCTGCCCGCCTCGACACCGGGGGATGGTTGGGCCAGTGTAGGGCGGCACAATGCCTCCTGCGCCCCCCGCACGNCGGACAAAATGGAAAGCGGCCCATAATGGACAGTCTGATCACNTNNGAANNNGNTNTTNNGGNGACAAGGCAAGCACCACGGCTTCCTGCGACTGCCCCATTCGGTGCATCACAGCGCCTATGGCTGGATTCCCGTGCCGATCGTCAGCATCCACAACGGCGACGGGCCGACCCTTTTGCTGATGGCAGGCAATCACGGCGACGAATACGAAGGCCAGGTTGCCCTGACCCGGCTGGCCCAGGAATTGCAGCCCGACGATATCCGGGGCCGTGTCATCATCCTGCCGATGGTCAATTTCCCGGCGGCCAGCGCGGGATTGCGGGTGTCGCCCCTCGACGACGGCAACCTCAACCGCAGCTTTCCCGGCGACCCGCACGGCACGCCGACCCAGATGATCGCGCATTACATCGAAGAAGTGTTGATGCCCCTTTGCGACTATGCGGTAGACCTGCATTCCGGCGGCTCGTCGCTGTGGTATCCACCGACCCTTCTGCGTGGGCAGGGCCATACCCCGGATGAGGCGGAAAAGCTGGCCCGGCTGCAAACCGCCTTCGACCTGCCCTATGCCTGGGTCTTTACCGGCGGAGGCGGTCCAGGATCCACGGCGCGCACGGCCATGGGCGCGGCCAACCGCAAAGGTGTCGTGTCGGTAATGACCGAGCTGGGCGGCGGAGGCGCGCTCGACCGGGGCATCCTCGGGCTGACAACGCGTGGCCTGCGGCGGGTTTTGCACAGTCTGGGCATGCTGCCGGGCTATGTGCCCGATACCGCCAACGGCACCCGCGAGCTGAATTCAAAAGGCTCGGTCTATGCCTATTACGCCGGTCTGTTCGAGCCATTTGGCGACATTGGCGACATGGTGCAGGAGGGTCAGGAAATCGGCCTGATCCATTTCGCCGATACGCCCTGGCGTGATCCGGCACCCGTGACAACGCCCTGGTCGGGCATGATCCTGTGCAAGCGCGCCATCGCCCGGGTCACACGCGGCGACGCGCTTGTTCAGATCGCCGCCGATGTCTGATACATCCCCCCGGTCCCGATTTGACGAAATCATCGACCGCCGCGTGGTTCCGGCGCTGAAAGTGCATCAAATGGTGCTGGGCCAGGATGGCGCAGACCTGTTCCCTGCCGGTGTCGCGGACATGGACTTCCGCCCGCCGGACTGTGTTACCAAGGCGATGCAGGCGCGGCTTGACCACGGGGTTTTCGGCTATGAAACCCTCCCCGACGGATTNATGCCCGCCCTGACCGGCTGGCTGNCGCAGCNCCACGGCTGGCAGGTGGACGACACTCACATCCTGCGTGCNCCCAACATTCTCAACGCNTTGGCCATCGCCGCCTCACTGTTCACCNATCCGGGGGACGGGGTGATCGTGCANCCTCCGGTATTCTTCGATTTCTTTGACATACTTGCGGAAAACCAACGCAGGCTGGTTCCNAACCCGTTGANCTTACGCAATGGCCGCTATGAAATGGATTTTTCCGGACTGGAGCGCCGCGCCNCCGAACCGCGTACAAAAATGCTCTACCTGTGCAACCCTCACAACCCGGTGGGCCGTGTCTGGACCGCAGAGGAATTGCGCAAACTGGGCGACATTTGCGCCCGTCACGATGTGCTGGTTGTCAGCGACGAGATGCACCGCGACCTGAGTTTCCCCGTCCACCAATACACACCTTTCGCATCCCTTGGCCCGGACCATGCCGCCAATGCCATCACCTGCCTGTCCCCGGCCAAGACATTCAACATTGCCTCTTGCTGCTCGGCCTTCACGATCATCTCGGACAAGGCGCGACGCGCGGCCTTTCAGACCGAGAACAGCCACCTGACCGTCAACAAGAACAATGCCTTTGCCAGCGTGGCCATGCAGGCGGCCTATTTGCACGGTGGGCCGTGGCTGGATGAGGTAAAAACCTATCTGCAAGGCAACCTGCACCTTGTACGCCAGCAGCTTGATGGCCTCGGCGGGGTAACCCTGATCGAGCCTGAAGCCGGGTTTCTGCTGTGGCTTGATTTTCGCGGGCTGGGGCTGGACCCAGACGATTTGACGGCGTTCCTGCGCACCCGTGCCGGATGGGCGGCCACCCGCGGGCCGGCCTTTGGCGAGGAAGGCAAGGGATTTGCCAGGTTCAACATTGCCTGTCCGCGCGCACCACTGGCAACCGCGCTGGACCGTCTGGTCCGTGCGGTCACCTAGAGTGTATTGCGTTTGATCGGATTCAAGCATTCACCTGTCGGGGTGAGGCAGCGTTTACAACGCACAAAATGTTCACTCCGACAGGTGAATTCAATTGAACACAACACGCTCTAAAGCGTCAGACCTGCTCTGCCGATTCCAGCTTGTCCTGAGTTCTCGTATCGAAATCCCCGGCATCGTGGCGCTCGTGCAATTGCCCTTCAAGATTGCCGAATGACCGGTTGACCATAACCCCGCGCTTTACGGCCTCGCGTTCGCCGATCTCGTCGGCCCAGCGATTGAGGTGTTCATACGACGCAGTGTCCAGAAACTCTGCCGCCTCGTAGACCCGGTTCTTGACCAGCGCGCCGTACCACGGCCAGATGGCCATGTCGGCGATAGAATACGCATCCCCGCACATGTACCGGCGATCCGCCAGATTGCGGTCCAGCACGTCCAGCTGGCGCTTGACCTCCATGGCAAAGCGATTGATCGGATATTCATACTTTTCCGGCGCATAAGCATAGAAATGCCCGAACCCGCCACCCAGATAGGGCGCGCTGCCCATTTGCCAGAACAGCCAGGACAGGCATTCCGCCCGGTTGTCCGGAATGAAGGCCGCGAATTTCTCGGCCAGATGCAAAAGGATCGCCCCGGATTCGAACACCCGCACCGGCTCTGGCCCGCTGCGATCCATCAGCGCCGGAATTTTCGAGTTGGGGTTGATTTCGACAAAGCCGCTGCCAAACTGGTCGCCATCGTTTATGCGGATCAGCCAGGCATCGTATTCCGCCCCCTCATGCCCTGCCGCCAGCAACTCTTCCAGCAACACCGTGACCTTGACCCCGTTGGGCGTGGCCAGAGAATAAAGCTGCAACGGATGCTTACCCACGGGCAAGGTCTTGTCATGGGTCGGCCCCGCCATGGGACGATTGATATTGGCAAATTGTCCGCCGTTTTCATTGTCCCATTTCCATACTTTGGGCGGTTTAAAGTCCTGTGTCTCGCTCATGTGGTCAATCTCTGTGATGTTAAACAACGGGGGGCCAGGCTGGCAGCGCTCGACCCTGCTTACCAAGATGAAGCACTGCCGAGTAACCGCAAGTAAATTTTTCGCGTTCTCAAATGCAAACACGCAAGGCCCGCCAGTATTAGGCCCGCCTTGGCCTGCAACTTTCCGCCCCGGTTTTATAAAGGAAACCGTTTGCCCCCGTAAAACCTGAGCGGCTGGCAAATCGGGCCAAAAGGAACACGCCCTTGTCCGCCGTCACCGGCAGAAACGCGCTGTTTGGCGAGAATCGACCCTTTCGCCTTTGTCGTCAGGTGCCTATAAGTTCATCGACTTAGGGCAGAGTCGCCGTCCCTTTTTGATAACTTTTCACAGGAAACCACATATATGTCGCTGTTCGGAAAGTTCTCGGGGTTGCTCACGGCAGATATGGCCATTGATCTGGGCACTGCGAACACTCTTGTCTACGTCAAGGGCCGGGGTGTGATCCTCAGCGAACCCTCGGTGGTAGCCTATCACGTCAAGGACGGGGTGCGCAAAGTGCTGGCGGTGGGCGAGGATGCCAAACTGATGCTGGGCCGAACACCGGGCAGCATAGAGGCGATCCGCCCTATGCGTGAAGGGGTAATCGCCGATTTCGACACCGCCGAAGAAATGATCAAGCATTTCATCCGCAAGGTCCACAAACGCTCGACCTTTGCCAAACCCAAAATCATCGTCTGCGTGCCGCATGGGGCCACCCCGGTGGAAAAACGCGCAATCCGCCAATCGGTGCTGTCCGCTGGCGCGCGCCGTGCCGGGCTGATCGCCGAGCCGATTGCCGCCGCCATTGGTGCTGGCATGCCTATCACCGATCCAACCGGCAACATGGTGGTTGATATCGGCGGCGGCACCACCGAAGTCGCGGTGCTCAGCCTCGGTGACATCGTTTACGCCCGCTCGGTCCGGGTCGGCGGCGACCGGATGGACGAGGCGATCATCTCCTACCTGCGTCGACAGCAGAACCTGCTGGTGGGCGAATCGACCGCCGAGCGGATCAAAACCAGCATCGGCACCGCCCGTATGCCGGATGACGGGCGCGGCACCTCGATGCAGATCCGCGGGCGTGACTTGCTCGGCGGTATCCCGAAGGAAATCGAAATCAGCCAGGCCCAGGTGGCCGAGGCCCTGGCCGAACCGGTACAACAAATCTGCGAGGCGGTAATGACCGCGCTTGAGGCCACCCCGCCCGATCTGGCGGCTGATATCGTTGACCGGGGTGTCATGCTGACCGGCGGCGGGGCGCTGCTGGGCGATCTCGATCTTGCCTTGCGCGAACAGACCGGGCTGGCCGTGTCGATCGCGGATGAATGCCTGAATTGTGTGGCGCTTGGCACCGGCAAGGCGCTGGAGTATGAAAAGCAATTGCGCCACGCAATTGACTACGACAGCTAGGGCGCGCACCCTTTTGCGGCACGGTTAACCTCGCCCACCTGGTGTTGGCCCGGTGTATGGGCCCGGTGCAGAAAGGAACCCATTGGCCAAGGACCGATCACAGCGTGAGGATTTCACCCCTCCCCTGCGCCGCCTGCTGATTGCGGTCATCGCCTTGTGCCTGCTGGGGATTTTCCTTGTCTGGCGCATCGACAGCCCGCGCGTCGAACGGTTCCGTACCCAGGTGACCGATCGTGTGGTGCCGGGCATGGGCTGGGCCATGACCCCGGTCACCGGCATGATCAACTTGCTGCGTGACTTTCAAAGCTATCAGCGCCTGTCCGAGCAGAACCGCGAATTGCGCAGCGAACTGCGCCAGATGCAGGCCTGGAAAGAAGCCGCGTTGCAACTGGAACAGGAAAACGCGCGCCTGCTGGACCTCAACAATGTGCGGCTTGACCCGCGCCTGACCTTTGTGACCGGCGTGGTGATGGCCGACAGCGGCTCGCCCTTTCGCCAGTCCGTGCTGCTGAATGTGGGCGCGCGTGATGGTATCATGGATGGCTGGGCGGCGATGGACGGGATCGGGCTGGTGGGGCGAATTTCCGGCACCGGCAAGAACTCCGCTCGGGTGATCCTGCTGACCGATGCCGCCAGTGCGGTGCCCTCACTGATCCAGCCTTCAGGGCAAACCGCCCTTGTGTCGGGCGACAATACCGCCGCGCCGTTGATCGACTTCCTGGAAAACCCCGATCTGGTGCGTGCCGGTGACCGGGTGGTCAGCTCGGGCGATGGCGGGGTGTTTCCGGCCGGATTGCTGATCGGGCAAATCGCCACCGATCCGGCTGGCCGTCTGCGGGTGCGCCTGTCAGCCGATTATGAACGGCTGGAGTTTCTGCGGGTGCTGCGCCATCACGGCGTTGACTCCGTGACCGATCCGGGAACCATTGTCACCCCGCTCAACGCTCAGATCCCCCCTGCCGCCACGCAGTCACCCTCTGGGGAAGGGGCCGGCGATGGCTGAGCTGTCGACCTCGCGCCTTTGGCTGATGCGCGCCGCCTTTCCTGGGCTGGCGCTTTTGATCATGTTCTTTCAACTGCTGCCACTGGACACCGTACCGCGTCGCTGGGCCGCGCCCGACCTGCTGATCGCCCTTGCCTTTGCCTGGAGCCTGCGCCGCCCGGATTATGTGCCCATTATCAGCCTTGCGCTGGTCATGCTGATGGCCGATCTTATGTTGCAACGCCCGCCGGGCTTGTTGGCCATGTTGCTTGTGCTGGGATGCGAATATCTGAAAACTCAGACCGCCGGGCTGCGCGAGGCCAGCTTTGCTGGCGAATGGGCCGCCGTGAGCATGGTATTGGTGGGCATCACCGTGCTGAACCGGCTGATCCTGTTGATCGTTGCGGTTCAGCCCGCGCCGCTGGGGCTAAGCCTGATCCAGATGGTGCTGACCATCGCCATCTACCCGGCAGTTGTCTTCGTCAGCCAATCCCTGATGGGGGTACGCAAACCGGCACCGGGCGATGCCGGTGCGCTGAACACCAGAACCAGAGCCCGCACATGAGGCGCAACCCCAAAGAGCTGGCCGCCACCCATCGAACGCTTGGCCGGCGCGCGCTTTTGCTGGGCGGGTTGCAGGCCGGGTTTGTCGGTGCCCTTGCCCTGCGCATGCGGTTTCTGCAAGTCGATCAGGCCGACCAATTCCGCCTTCTGGCCGAAGAGAACCGTATCAATATCCGCCTGATCCCGCCCGCGCGCGGTGAACTGTTCGACCGAAACGGTGTGGTTCTGGCGCAAAACACACCCAGCTACCGCATCGTGATGGTCCGCGAAGATGCCGGCGACGTGGAGCAGGTGATATCGCGCCTGTCGCAACTTGTGACACTCGACCCTGAGGATCTGGAGCGCGCGCGCGCCGAAATGCGCCGCAGCCCACCGTTCCTGCCGATCACCCTGACCGACCAGATCGCTTGGGAGGACATCGCCCGTGTTGCCGTCAACGCCCCTGCCCTGCCCGGCGTCACCCCCGAGGTCGGGCTGACGCGGGTCTATCCCCGCAGATCCGATTTTGCCCATGTGGTCGGATATGTCGGCCCGGTCAGCGACTATGACCTGGCCCAGATCGACGACCCGGACCAATTGCTGCGTATCCCGCGGTTTCAGATCGGCAAGGTCGGGCTTGAGGCCAAGCGCGAGGATCTGCTGCGCGGCAAGGCCGGGGTCAAGCGGGTCGAAGTGAACGCCACTGGACGGGTGATGCGCGAACTCAGCCGCCGCGAGGGCCAGCCGGGTGCCGACCTGCAACTGACCATTGATGCCGATATGCAAAGCTATGTGCAGGCGCGCCTTGGCAATGAAAGCGCCAGCGCCGTGGTAATCGATGTTGAAACCGGCGACCTGCGCGCCATCGCATCATCACCAACCTTTGACCCCAACCTGTTTGTGCGTGGTATCTCGGTGGCCGACTACCGCGCCCTGACCGATGACCCCTATCGTCCGCTGGCGTCCAAATCGGTGCAGGGCACCTATCCGCCCGGCTCTACCTTCAAGATGGTCACCGCGATGGCCGGGCTTGAGGCCGGGGTGATCGGCCCGGNTGATACCGCCTATTGCCCCGGCTATCTGGAAGTGTCGGGACGCAGGTTCCATTGCTGGAAGGGGGNCGGCCACGGGCATGTCGACCTGCAAAACTCGATCAAGCAAAGTTGCGATGTCTACTATTATGATCTTGCACTGAAGGTTGGCATCGACAAGATTTCGGCGATGGCGCATCGCCTTGGTCTGGGGGTCAGACACGATCTGCCGATGTCCGCCGTTGCGCGCGGGCTGGCCCCGAACCGGGACTGGAAAATGCAGACCCATGGCCAAAGCTGGCTTATTGGTGATACCGCCAATGCGGCGATCGGGCAGGGGTACATGCTGGCCTCGCCGGTGCAACTGGCGGTGATGACTGCGCGTCTGGCCACCGGGCGCAGCGTTGCCCCAAGGTTGGTCAAATCCGTCAACGGTGTGGAACAGCCCTCGGGGGCGGGCGTTTCGCTGGGGCTGAACGAGAACAACCTGCGCCAGGTGCGCCGCGCCATGTTCGAGGTTTCCAACAACCGGCGCGGCACCGCCTATCGCAGCCGGATCATCGAAGACGCGTTCCGCATGGCCGGCAAGACCGGCACCAGCCAGGTCCGCAACATCACCGCCGCCGAACGCGCTGCCGGGGTGATCCGCAACCGGGATCTCCCATGGGAGCGGCGCGACCACGCCCTGTTTGTCAGCTTTGCCCCGTTCGACAACCCGAAATACGCCGTGGCGGTGGTGGTCGAACATGGCGGCGGCGGCTCAATTGCGGCGGCACCCATCGCACGCGATGTCATGTTGCAGGCGCTGTACGACGGCACTCCTCCGCTGGCCGCATACCCGACCGGAGACCGCCGGCGCATCAAGGCGCAACAGGACCGGCTGAAACGCGAACGCCTGCGCGATGGCAACGAAAGCGACCGCGCATGAGCTATCTTGAATACACCGTCAAATCGGCCCCCTCGGGCCTTCGCAAGGTGCTGTTTCTCAACTGGCCTCTGATACTTTTGCTGATCTCGGTGGCCGGGGTTGGTTTTCTGATGCTCTATTCGGTGGCGGGCGGGTCGTTCACCCCCTGGGTCGAACCGCAGATCAAACGCTTTGGCCTTGGTCTTGTGGTCATGTTGATGGTGGCCATGGTGCCGATCTGGTTCTGGCGCAATATCTCGGTTGTAGCCTACGTCGTGTCGGTGCTTTTGTTGCTCGCGGTCGAATTCTTTGGCGTGGTCGGCATGGGCGCACAGCGCTGGGTCGATCTTGGATTCATACGCCTGCAACCCTCGGAGTTGATGAAAATAACCATGATCATGTTGCTGGCGGCTTACTACGACTGGCTGCCCGCCAAACGTACATCACGGCCGTTCTGGGTATTGATGCCGCTCCTCATGATCCTGCTCCCTACTTATCTGGTGTTGCGTCAGCCTGACCTTGGCACCTCAATCCTGCTGGTCCTGGCCGGCGGTGGGCTGATGTTTCTGGCCGGAGTGCACTGGGCATATTTCGTCGCCGTCATATCAGCGGGGGCCGGTCTGGTCACGGCAGTGTTCAAAAGCCGGGGCACCGACTGGCAAATGCTCAAGAACTACCAATACCGCCGGATCGACACGTTTCTCGATCCCGCCAGCGACCCGTTGGGGGCGGGATATCACATTACCCAGTCCAAGATCGCACTGGGATCAGGCGGCTGGACCGGGCGCGGGTTCATGCAGGGCACCCAGTCGCGGCTGAACTTTCTGCCGGAAAAGCACACCGATTTCATCTTTACCACCCTGGCCGAAGAATTCGGCTTTGTCGGCGGGTTTTCCCTGTTGGCACTTTATTCCCTGATTGTCGTCTTTTGCATCGCAACGGCTCTGGCTGCCCGCGATCGGTTTTCGTCGCTGGTCACTTTGGGCGTGGCAATGACCTTTTTCCTGTTCTTCGCCGTCAACATGTCGATGGTGATGGGGCTGGCCCCGGTGGTAGGCGTGCCCCTGCCGATGGTCAGCTATGGCGGCTCGGCGATGCTGGTACTGATGGCCGCGTTTGGCCTGGTGCAAAGCGCACATATCCATAGGCCCCATTAGCTGGCCCAATTGCAAGGTACCCGAAAATATGAGCGTGAACATCCTCTTTGCCGCCCACCCCTCAAGCTGGGCCACCTACCAACCGCACCTGACCGGTGCCCTGAACTCCGTCGGGCTGGATTTCGACCTGCGGACGGATTTCCCCCCGGATCAGGTCGATTACATCGTTTATGCACCAAACAGCGCCGTGCAGGATTTCACACCCTACACCCGGCTCAAGGCGGTTCTAAGCCTCTGGGCCGGTGTCGAAACGGTGGTTGGTAACCAAACCCTGACAGTGCCGCTTGCGCGCATGGTCGACCACGGGCTGACACAAGGCATGATGGAATGGGTGACAGGCCATGTGCTGCGCCATCATCTGGGAATGGATGCGCATATCACCTGCCAGAATGGTGCCTGGACACCGATTGTTCCGCCTCTGGCTCAGAACCGCCGGGTAAGCATACTTGGCCTGGGCGAACTGGGCCGCGCCAGCGCCGCCGCACTGGCCAGCCTGGGTTTTGACGTCACCGGCTGGAGCCGCTCTGCCCGCCAAATCGACGGCATAGACTGCCGGCACGGCAAATCCGGCCTGGCCGCCGCACTGAGCTGCGCCGAAATCGCCGTCCTTCTGCTGCCCGACACCCCGGCAACCACCAATCTGCTGAACACCAATACCCTAGCCGCCATGCCGCGCGGAGCCGTAATCATCAATCCCGGGCGTGGTACGCTGATCGACGACGACGCATTGCTCGGCGCACTGAACTCCGGCCACATCGCCCATGCCACACTGGATGTATTCCGCACCGAACCCCTGCCGGCCGATCACCCCTACTGGGCGCACCCGAATGTCACCGTCACCCCGCATATCGCCTCGCAAACGCGCCCCGAAACAGCCAGCCAGACCATCGCCGAAAACGTCCGGCGTGGCGAAACAGGCGCGCCTTTTCTGCATCTGGTGAACCGCTCCCTTGGCTACTGAACCCCGTGCCTCAACGGCAGGATTTTGAGTATTTGAAACGAGAAGAAGATGCGGGTCTGCTTCTTCTTCTCGTTCCAAATACTCCCGCCGGAGGCCTTGCCCGGAACGGGCAATCACCCCACCGTCAACCCGCGCCCTTTCAACAATGCGTCAACCCCGGGCAACCGCCCCCGGAACGCCAGATACAACGCTTCCGGCGCTTGCGAGCCACCGGTCGACAGAATGTGCGCTTCCAATGCCGCCGCGCGCCCTGGGTCAAACGCCCCTCCCACCTCTTCAAAGGCGGCAAAAGCATCGGCATCCATCACCTCGGACCACATATAGCTGTAATAGGCCGACGCATATCCGTCACCCGCAAACACATGCGCAAACTGCGGCGTGGCGTGGCGCATGCCGATACTGTCCGGCATGTTCAGTTCCGCCAGAACCTCGGCCTGTCGTGCCATCGGATCGCCTGGAGCATCGCCATCGTGAAACGACAAATCGACCATGGCCGAGGCAACATATTCAACCGTCTGGAATCCCATGTCGAAATTGGCCGCCGCCAACACTTTGCCCAACATCTGTTGCCCCATCGCCTCGCCCGTTTCGGCATGGGTGGCAAACTCGGCCAGAACCTCCGGAACTTCCAGCCAGTGTTCAAACAGCTGGCTAGGTAATTCGACAAAATCGCGGGCCACGGATGTGCCTGAAATGCTCTCATATGTCACGTTCGACAGCATCTGATGCAGCGCGTGGCCAAATTCGTGAAACACCGTGCGCGCGTCATCCCAGCTAAGCAGCGCCGGATCACTCTTGGCAAAATTACAGACATTGATCACCACTGGGGTCTGCACCTGCGGATACTTCGCCTGCGCGCGCAGCGCACTACACCATGCGCCCGAGCGCTTCGACCCACGGGCAAAATAGTCGCCTATGAAAACCGCCACATGGGCACCGTCGCGTGTCACCTCCCAGGCCAGGCAATCGGGGTGATAAAGCGCGATATCAAGCGGTTTGAATTTCAACCCGAACAGCCGGTCCGCGCAGGCAAACGCCGCCTCAAGCATATTTTCAAGCCGGAGATAAGGTTTCAGTTCGGCCTCATCCAGGTCATGCTCGGCTTGACGGCGTTTCTGCGCATAATACCGCCAGTCCCAGGGTTTCAGCGGTCCGTTGATCCCATCTGCCTGCATCAATTGCGTCAGCACTTCGGCGTCTGCCTCGGCCTTGTTTCTGGCCGGTGCCCAGACCGCCATCAACAATTCCCGCACCTTTGACGGCGTGCCGGCCATTTCGGTTTCCAGTTTGAAATCGGCATAGCTTTGATATCCCAGCAACGCGGCCCGCTCACTGCGTAAGGCCAGCGTTTCTGCCGCAATCTCGCGATTGTCTGTCTCGCCACCGTTTGCGCCGCGCGCTGCCCAGGCCTCCCACGCGGTTTTGCGCAAATCCCGGCGCGGCGAGAATTGCAGGAACGGCACGATCAGCGACCTCGAAAGGGTCACCACCGACCCATCCCGCCCCTTTTCCGCACCCGCATTGCGCGCCGCATCCACCGCAAATTCCGGCAGACTGTCCAGATCACCCTTGGCCAGATCCATCGCCCAGTCCCGCTCATCCGCAAGCAGGTTTTGCGCAAAACCGGTGCCCAGCGCGGCCAGTCGGGCGACGATTTCTTTCATCCGCACTTCTTGCGCCCCACTCAAGCTCGCTCCGGATCGCACAAAACTACGATGGGTCAGCATCAGCACGCGTGCCTGTTCCGGGGTCATCCCAAGATCATCGCGCTGATTCCAAAGCAGCGTCAGGCGGGCGAACAACGCCTTGTTGGCGGATATTTCCGAGAAATGCGCCGCCAACAGCGGCGAGAATTCCCGCTGCAACGCCTCACGTTTGGGGTTGCTGTCGGCCCCGGCGAGAGTGAAAAACACCGACAGCACCCGGTCCAGCCCCTTGCCGGCGGCCTCCAGTGCCTCAACCGTGTTGGCGAACGTGGCAGGGGCGGAATTGCCGGCAATTTTGTCGATCTCATCGCGGTGTTCGGCCAGCGCCTGATCCAATGCCGGGGCGAAATCATCGTCCGAAATCGCATCAAACGGAGCGATCTGAAACGGGGTATTCCAGTCGCTCAGGATAGGGTTGGTCATCGGGCGCACTCCTGTGTTTTTCCGGCACGCTAGGGGCGTTGGCGCGCGGGGTCCAGAGTGCAAACCCTACAAATGTCAGGCCAAGGTTTTACAAACCGGACAATCGCTGCGCCGCTTGAGGGAAACCTTGCGTGTCTCGCCGTAAAGTGCGTCATAGATCAGCATCTCTCCCCGCAGGACCGCGCCCGCATCGGCAATCAGCTTGACCGCCTCAAGCGCCATCATCGCGCCAAGCACGCCGGGCAAGGGGCCGATCACACCAGCCTCGGCGCAGGACGGGGCAAGTCCGGGGGCAGGGGCTTGGGGGAAAATGCACTGGTAACAGGGACCGGACCGGGTGGGGTCAAAAACGCTCAGCTGACCTTCCCACTGGGATAGGGCCCCGGATATCAATGGCTTACCAAGACCCACCGCGACACGGTTGGCCAGATACCTGGTGTCGAAATTATCCGTGCCGTCCAGTATCACATCATAATCGGCGAACAGGTCTGCGGCGACCTCGTCCGTCAAACGCCGGTGATAGGGGCGCACATCCACATCCGGGTTCTGGGCCAGCATCGCCTTTTGCGCCGAAAATACCTTGGGCAGGCCAATATCATCAAACCGGTGAATCACCTGCCGCTGAAGGTTCGAATTCTCGACCTCGTCATCGTCGATCACACCGATGGTTCCCACCCCGGCCGCCGCCAGATACAGCAGCGCCGGTGCCCCCAGCCCGCCGGCACCAATCACCAGAACGCGCGCTTGTTTCAGTCGTTTCTGCCCCGGTCCACCGACCTCTCGCAATACGATATGACGGGCATATCGTTCCAACTCGCGCTCTGAAAATGTCTCTGATTTCGCCACCTCAACGCTCTCCTTTTGCGGCTGTCTGTCAACGGCCCTGCGCTTTAGCGCCTTGACCCCAAGCCCATAAATCGCAGCAACGCCGGCCAGCCCCCACAGGATTAACCAAGGCCCCGCAGACCCGCCCGTCGCCGCGCGCAGGCCATGCCCGTCCGGCAAGACAAGCTGCGCCAGCAATACACCGGCAAACAATGCGGCCACCATGGCAGTTCTTGCGCGCCTTGTGGCCCCCACCAGCGCGCCGATTCCCCACAAAGTGGCACCCAGCGCCAAAACCAGCAGCATCAGCCTCTCCCGGTCGAGCCAAATCCGCCCGCGCCCCGTTGGGTCACGTCAAGTTCATCCACCAGTTCAAACCGTGCCTGCAAAACGGGTGCCACCACCATCTGGGCAATGCGGTCGCCGTGGGTGATTTCGAACACCTCGTGACCGGCATTCATCACAATCACCCCCAGCGGCCCCCGATAGTCGCTGTCGATGGTGCCCGGCGCATTCGGCAAGGTGATTCCATGCTTGAGCGCCAACCCGGAGCGGGGCCGGATCTGCACCTCGTACCCTGCGGGAATTTCAACGCGCAACCCGGTCGGAACCAATGCCCGTGCGCCCGGGACCAACGTCACCACACCCCGGTCCGGCAGGTTCGCCCGTACATCCGCACCGGCGGCACCGGCGCTTTCATATGACGGAAGCGCCACCGATGTATCAGCCCCATCATCATGGCAAACCCGGATCACAACCATCCTGAACCCCTGTCTATTCTGGTGAGTAAGTTTATGTTATCAAAGCCTTGGCAATACGTCTGGCCAACTGGCATGCCACCTGCGCCTTAGGCAAACGTGGCCATTCCTCGGCCCCATCGTCAGAAATCAGAACCACTGCATTTTCCCGCCCGCCCATGATGCCGGTTGCCGGGGACACATCGTTGGCGACGATCCAGTCGCAGCCTTTGCGCGCCCTTTTGGCCGTCGCATTGGCGATCACATCATCGGTTTCCGCCGCGAACCCAACCACCAACCGGGGTCTGCCTTCGCTCATCTGCGCCACGCGGGCCAAGATGTCAGGGTTTTCGGCAAATTCCAGAACCGGCAAACCATCCCTGCTTTTCTTCAGCTTGCGGTTCGACGCGCTTTTGACCCGCCAGTCAGCCACCGCAGCGGCAAAGACCGCGCCATCAACCGGCAAGGCGGCTTCGACCGCATCCGACATTTCCTGCGCCGTCTGCACCGGCACCACGGTAACCCCACCCGGCGGCGCAACGTCGGCCGGGCCGGTGATGAACACCACCTCGGCCCCCAATGCGGCTAGCGCGTCGGCAATGGCACTACCCTGCGCGCCCGAGGACCGGTTGGCAATGTAGCGCACCGGGTCAATCGGTTCGTGGGTCGGCCCGGACGTGACCAGAACCCGCCTGCCCCTCAGCGGACCGTCGTCCAGTCGGGCCTCGATCGCGGCGATAATCTCTGACGGTTCGGCCATGCGCCCGGG
>JGI24025J20009_10000571_pt1 | contig 28587 bp, 25 predicted proteins | sample Cruoilmetagenom3_FD_20009 | JGI IMG/M metagenome (IMG submission 20009) | reverse complement strand
ATAGCTGGGATGCGAGGTGAGGAAGCGCACGCGCCAGAGACCGTCAACGTCATGCACCGCCCGCAGCAAGTCAGCGAGATCGGGACTCGGAGCTGGACCATCGTTCCTCCGATCGTAGCCATAGCGATCCACGATCTGCCCTAGCAGCGTCACCTCGCGCACGCCCTGGATGGCGAGGGCTTGAACCTCAGACACGATCTTCTCCAGAGGGCGGCTGCGCTCCCGCCCACGACGATACGGCACGATGCAATAGGCGCAGACGTGGTTGCAGCCGTAGATGACGGGGACGTAGGCGGTCACTGGGGGCAGGATGCAAGACGCTGGCTGCAGGACGCGCTCGGTCGGGATCAAACCCATGGCCGCAGCCTCAGGACTTACGTTCTGCATATCCTGAAAGGCCACCGGCCCCCTTCTCGATCGCAGGCCCCCCCCGCCTGCTTCCTGTATCCTGCTTCTTGGCTCTTGTTCGCGCTGGCGCAGGAGAGCGATCAGCGGCTCGGGGTCTGAGGGAGGCAGGAAGATGTCCACGTGGGAGAAGCGCTGAGGTAGATTGTCCGCTGGGCGCACGCCCACCAAACAGCCCATGACGGCCAACACCATCCGGGGCCTGCGCTCCTTCAGCGGCTTGAGAGATGTGAGCCGCCCTACCGCCCGATCCTCGGCGCTCTGGCGCACCACACAGGTGTTGAGGACAACGACATCAGCTTCCTCAGGCTGCGAGGTAGGTCCATAGCCCAATGCTTCCAGTTCATCAGCCAGGCGCGCCGAATCGGCCACGTTCATCTGACAGCCGCTGGTCCAGATGTGATACTGTCTCACAGAATGCTTCAAACCCTGCTACTCGAAAACGATCTTGCGAATGCGGTGGTTGCGGGTGTCGGCGACGTAGATGTTGCCCTTGGCATCCAACGCCAGGCCCTGCGGCAGGTTGAACTCCGCTTCCTCACCCAGGCCGTCGGCGTAGCCCGCATGGCCGCACCTGCCTGCCACGGTGGAGACCATACCATCAGGCGAAATGCGGCGGATGCAGTGGTTGAGCGAGTCCGCCACGTAGAGGTTCCCCGCTGCATCCACCTCGATGTCCACCGGATGGTGGAATCTGGCATCCTCCAGCGGCCCATCCGCATAGGCGGTGACGAAGCGCTGGCCCGTCAGCGTGCTCACCTCGCCATCGGGGCTGATCACGCGGATGAGATGGTTCCCGCCTCGCGAGCGCAGGCTGACCGCCTCGGTCACGTAGATCTGACCATCCTGATCCACGGCCACTCCCGATACCAGGGTGAATTGTGCCGCCTCAGCGGGGCCATCGTTGTGGCCGCCGTGCTGGGGACTGCCAGCCACCGGAATCATCTCCCCATCCAGGGTAATGCGGCTGATCTGCTCCCGATCCGGCCCCGTGGATGCCAGGATGTCGCCATTGGGCATCAAAGCCAAGGTCTCCACAAAACTGCGCTCGAAGATGGTCGTCACCGTCCCATCGAGTGTGACGCGGCGGACGCTGCGGTTCTCCCAGTCGGAGATGTAGAGGTTCCCATCGTCGGCCAGGACGATGCCCCGAGGCGTGCCCAGCCTGGCCTCCTCTTTGGGCCCGTCCACGTTGCCGGTGGGATTGTCTACCACCGCGATTACCATGCCGTCGGCCGTGATCTTGCTCACCCGTGCGCCGTGGTACTCGACGACGTAGATGTTGCCCTCTTCGTCCAAAACGAGCTCCACGGGCTCGTCGAAGCTGGCTTCCAGGGCGGGTCCCTCAGTCGTCCCCACCTCACCATTGCCAGCCAGGGTGAAAACTCGAGCGACTCCCACCGCGACAGGCCCCGCTTCGACAGCCTCTTCCTCGGGCGCTGGCCCCCCGCCCCCACAGGCAGCCACCAGAACCAGCAGCAAGAGTGTAAAGATGAATCGTCGCATAGCATCTCCTCCTTTGCGTGTCCCTGCACCAGAGCACATCGTCTCCGACACTGGAGTGCGTCGTCTCCGACGACGCTACAAAGTCCGAAACGTTGCACTCCACTCCAATCACCGAGTACTAATCCTCCGCTGCCTGGGGTTCCGTCGCCGGGCCGCCCAGGCTGTACAACTGCAGTAGCCGCTTCTCCGTCTCCCCCTCGATACGCGCCACCACCTGCACATAGGGAGCGATGCTAGAATGATGCAGCTTGCGCTTAAGCAGCTCATCCACCTGAAAGATACCCGCCGAGTTGGTCATCACAATCTCGATATCCACCGGCAGTTCCTTACCAGCCCGGATGTGCACCGCCTCTATCGCCTGCGCCGACACGGAGTGGATATTGGCGGTGCCTGCCTCGAAAGGAATGCGAGACCGTCCCTCTGTCATGTCCAGCGCGTCGGCCACCTTGACCACCCCTGCCTCGATGGTGAGACAGGGAGTGCTCCAATGATGGGCCGCGATAGCGTGCAACATGTCAGCCAGGATGATCGTCCGTTTCCGCACATCGTAGAGGCCATCCAGCAACTCCTTGGCCTTGGTGAAGGCCAGGGCCACGCTGTGCAGTTCATGGTCCTGCCGATGAACGATCATCCCCAGGTCGTGCAGCGCGGCAGCGAGGACAACGATCACCTCGGCCTCGTCGTTGGTCAGGCCGTGGTCGGCGACCACGCTCATGGGCACCTCCCCGGCCATCAGCAGGCGCGCCAGCCGCAAGGCAATGTTGGAAACGATCTTGATGTGCACCTCGCCGTGATCGCTGTAGCCAGCGCGATCCACCGCGTTGATGTTCGTACATCGCCACATCTGTCGCAGCTCCTGATCGGCATCGATGCGAGCCACCAGCTCTTGCAGTATTGGATTGTGTCGCGCCGGCAACGTGAAAATGATCGGTTTCTCGCTAACCGCTTGTGTGTTCATCAACTCACCCCTTCCAGATCACAAGCCTATGCTCTGGCCACCGACCACATTGTACCAGAGGAATAGTTCGCTGTCAAGGATTCAGGTTTGGCGTTCACGCGGACCCGTACCACAATCAACCTGGCCCCGCCCACCTGCGGAAGGAGGGGCCGTGGTGGCGATCTCGCGGGTCGCCGGCGCGCTCACCCTCCCCGCCAACTTCATGCTCATCGGCGCCATGAACCCCTGTCCTTGCGGCTACTTCGGCGATCCGGTCAAGGAGTGCACCTGTTCGATGCGCGTCATCAGCCGCTACCAGAAGCGCATCTCCGGCCCGCTGCTGGACCGCATTCACATTCACATCGAGGTGCTGCGGGTGGAATACGAGAAGCTGTCAGACGACAGATTCGGCGAGCGATCGGCGGCCATTCGGGCCCGGGTGGAAGCGGCGCGCCAGCGACAGCGGCAGCGATTTGCTGGCTCTGAGAGGCTGATGTGCAATGGGGACATGGGTCCGGCGGAGATCCGGGAGGTCTGCGTGCTGGAAGACGCGGGCAAGGGATTGCTGCGGGCAGCGATGCAGCAACTGCACCTCACCGCCCGCGCCTACCGCCGTATCCTCAAGCTGGCGCGGACGATCGCGGACCTGGCTGGCTCACCATCCATCGAGACGGCACATCTGGCAGAGGCCATCCAGTATCGTGCCTCCGACAGCGGTGAGGCTCGCTTTGCCTACCGATCTGCCAATCGCGCCGATCCACGACGTCGGCGTGGACTTGGTTCGCCGCCCCCCGGCTGTGCCCCAGGGCCTAGGTGCGTGCTGAAAAAGCCCCGTCTGATCCGAGAAGTGGGACAGATGGTGTAGAAAAGGGTGCGTTTTCGGGATCGTTTCCCCCTTGCCTGCCTCCAGAACGGTCAGAAGTGGGGCGCCTGCCCATGGCACTCTCCCTAGAAGGGGGTTTTTCAGCGGTCTCCTAGGTGCCCTCCACCGCGTCACCGAAACTCAGGTTTATGACTCTGGAGGTGGCCAGGGCCGGTGCGGGTCTGGTGGAGACAGGCGATACCTGACTGTTCAAAGTAGCACTGGGCGACAAGTTGCGTTTCGACTTGGTTGGCCCCTCTGGCGAGGATTTCGATCCTAGGTGCTGAACGGCGCCTCCCCAACCGTAGGCAAATATGACGCCCGTGGATTCGGTGGATCGGCCTATGACTGTAGCCGATTGGCTGGATAAGGCTTCTCAACATGCGGAAGCTGTCTCCCGCTACCTGATGGTCAATCTGCATTTCGAGGAAGCACAGTTGGATGAGTTCTGGAGCTTTGTCAAGAAAAAGAAGCACACTGCACGGCCCTGGAGAAGCTCCAGACCGCATACGGCGACCACTGGGCCTGGACGAGCTTCGATCCGGTGCACAAGATCATTCTGGCCTTCGTCAGGTGAAAGTCACCAAGAAAATCATCCTCGGTACTCAGGAGGCGCTGCAAGCACATCTGGAGCAATCAGCGGTTAGCAGGCACATCAACACGGCTTTTGTGGAGCGGCAGAACAACACGATGCGACAGCACAGTCGGCGCTTTACCCGCAAGACATTGGGCTTCTCCAAGGATGACTACTGGTTCGAGCGACAAGTGTACTTGTCTGCTGNCTACTACCACTTCTGTCTGCCGCACGGNGGGTTGCGGGAGGAGATATCCCCACCGATTCCTACGAAAGGCAGTGGCTCTCCCAAGAAGTGGCGGCAGGTGACTCCGATGATGTCGGCAGGGGTGACAGACCATGTATGGGATCTGCAGGAGTTACTGACCTACCGACTGCCACCAGGCGCTCGTGCTGGCGCATTGTGCTCCAAGCCACGTCCTGGGGCAAGGAGGCCCTGCCCAGGCTGCCTCAGCAACAAGCGCCTTTAGGAGTGACAATTATATCAACTGTTAAGGGACACCATGTGCTTTTGCGGCTAATAAGGTATTGCTCTCATCAGGGTGAGGTGTCGGCTTTGTAATTCGATACACTTTCCTCCTCTCTCTGATGTGCTGCTCTCTAAGGCGCTGCGTACCCCGCCGGTGACACGTAGCTATTCCTGCTTTGCGCGATTTCGCCCAGCCACCGTGCACTGGGTTTGATGGTGCGTTCCTGTGTCTCCCGGTCAACAGCGATAATGCCAAAGGTGGGCCGATAACCAAGCATCCACTCAAAGTTATCGAAGGCGGACCAAGCAAAATAGCCGCGCACATCCAGCCCATCGTTCAGGCAATTCGCGACACCTTGTAGCGCCCGGCGATAGTATTCCACACGGCGTGTGTCGTCAGGCGTGCCAATCCCGTTTTCGGTGACGATCATGGGGACACCAGGCCCCTGATTGGCGTAGCGCAGGGCTGCTTCCAGGGCTTCCGGCCAGAACTCATATCCCATTTGGGTCAGTTCAACCCCTTCTTCAGGGGGCAGTTTCCCTTCTGGACCAAAGCGCTCACGGCTGTAGGTTTGCACGCCCACAAAATCATCATGCTGAGCGGCCTCCAGGAAGACATCCTGGATTTCTCGACGAATATGGTCACGCGCCGCTTCACCGCCCTCAACGGCTTGCAGATCTTGCATCGCAATGGTCATCCCCACAGTTAAGTCGCTCCGTTCAGCTTTGATCGCCGAGACCGCCTGTTTGTGCGCTTCTAGAATCACTTCACGCCCTTGCTCTGAACCAGCAAATAAAAAGGGGCTCAGGCGGCCTGGAGACACTCCAAAGGCTTGTGCGGCAGCCTGTACGAAAGCGGCTTGCTGCGCATCCTTCTCTTGGTTGGGCAAAAACAAGAGCCTTGCCATCATGGGGATATTGACCTCATTGATAGTACAGGCAAAGTCGATGAGGTCGCCTAGATGTCGGGTGGCGTGGGCGCAGTAACGGGCGAATTTTCCGCTGGTGTCCATGTTCGTCCATCCACCAGTCGCAATCAGCCAGCGAGGTGAGGTGAAATGGTGAAACGTGATCGTGGGTTTGAGGCCGTTTTCGTGGCAGGTCATCAGCATACGCCGATAGTGGTCAAGGGCAGCTTTGGAGAAGTGCCCCTCTTCCGGCTCGATACGAGCCCACTCGATAGAGAAGCGATAGCTGTTGAAGCCTAGGTCGGCCAGAAGGGCAATATCATCGGGGTAGCGATGGTAATGATCAATGGCATCGCCGGAGGGCTCTTCAAACATGCCTCCTGGTAAATGCTCCAGGACCCAGAAGTCACTGTTAATGTTGTTCCCTTCGACCTGGTGGGCAGCCGTCGCGGCGCCCCATAAGAAATCCTGCGGAAACTTTGTTTGCATGTTGACAGCACCTCATTTCCTGTGTCGTGGACTCGCGCAAGAATAGGCAAGTGAAAGCTCACTCTTCATGCTTCATACAAATAGCAACGCACCCACCTATCATCGGCTTGCATTGTAATGGGTGGCACCGCTTGCAAGCACTTGTCCATCACCGCTGGACAACGAGCTGCGAAAGGACATCCAGTACCCAACGCGGCTAAATCAGGTATCTCGCCTCTTATTGTTACATCAGCGGTACGCAGACCGCGGGATGGGTCTGGCACCGCAGACAGGAGCAACAGGGTATAAGGGTGTTTGGGATCTTGAATAAGTTCTTCGCCGCCAGCTTCCTCAACAATGTGTCCAGCGTACATAACCAGGATGTTATTAGCAAAGTAACGGGCGCTGGCAATGTCGTGGGTTATAACGATCGCGCTATTTCAACATTCCCGGTCCCGAAATTCAACCAGGAGCTTGGCGACCTCCCAACGGTAGTGGCGGAATGCGTTCTCCGCGTGGCCCACCGGCTGACCGTTCAGCGTGACGTCGGCCAGCGTGTCCAACCCGTCACAGACCAGGAAGACGCGCTCTTCGTCGAGCAGCCGGGGTGCGACCTCGAAGGTGCACCGATACTCCCAATCGCGCTCGGCCACCCACTGCACGCGCCGCTCGTTATCGCCGACGAAGGGATCGGGAATGCGCTCCAGGGCCAGCAGATCGGTGTGGACGGAGCCGGGCACCTGGGCTGGAAGCCACTCGTCGGTTCCCGCTTCCCGGGATTGCCAGTTATCGTTTAGAGATTGTGTATGCATGTCGCCTCGCTGGAATGTCGGTCATAGGGTCACACAGTTGAGAGATCCCACTCTTCGTAGATCTTTGGTACATCACTGATCAGGCGTTGGGTGTAGGCCTCTTTCGGATGCAGAATCACCTCATCGGCAGATCCACTTTCGACAAATTTCCCATGCTCCATAATGTATACGCTGTCAGAAACATAATACGCCAGGCCGATATCATGGGTGATGAAAACAACCGTCATCCCGATTTCTTTACGTAATTGCATCAGCATATCCAAGATGGTCGCGCGTGAACAGGCATCGATCATCGAGGTTGGCTCATCAGCCAGCAAGATCTTTGGGTTCAGGAGGAAGATACGGGCAATCATTAAACGTTGCATCTGTCCGCCGGAAAGCTCAAATGGATACTTGTTGGTTAATTCTTCAAACTTCAAGTTGACAAAGCTGCACGCCTCTGCCATCAACTCTACTTTTTTCTCATACGGAAGTTTTCGACCGCCGCGCATGTTAATACAATCTAAAAGCACGGCATCAATCTTATTAAATATATTGTATGAAGAGTACGGATCCTGAAAGATCGCCTGAACACTTTTCCAGTATTCCTTTTTCTTCTTATGCGTACGGATATCGCGCTTTTTTCCCTGGAAGTAGATATCCCCCTCAGTAATACTGATCAATCCCAAAAGCATCTTCGCCAAAGTGGTCTTTCCGCTGCCCGATTCGCCCACGATCGAGACGAGTTCGCCCTCGTAGAAATTGAAATCCACATGATCGACGGCGACCGTTTTCTGGCGGCCAAACCCAAATACCCTGGTAAGCCCTGACCCGCTCAGGCATATTTTTCTTTCATCAGGCATCTTTTTTGGCCTCCCTCAGATAAGCATCCCTCAGTTCTTTTTCCGATAGGATGCAGCGGTAAGCGCGGCCGTAACCCACATCGCGAAGAGGGACAGAAGCGGCCTTGCATTCTGGCCGAACGAATTTGCAGCGTTCGGCAAACTGGCATCCAGCAGGTGGTTTTTTCAGGTTCGGCGGCACCCCAGGAATGGCAGTCAGTTTGACATCCCGCAGACCTTTTTCAGGCACGATGATTGAGCCCATGAGACCCTTGGAATATGGATGGAGTGGATCAAACACGGCTTCCTTTGCAGTGCCCTTCTCCACGATCTGCCCTGCATACATGACCATAATATCATCGGTCACGTTGTAAAGCAGCGGAAGTTCATGCGTGATGAAGATCATCGATTTGATGTAACCCTTTTCCATCAAGTTCCGCAGCATCTTGATGACCATCTTCTGTGAAGTGACATCGAGCGCGGAGGTAGGCTCATCAGCAATCAGCACTTTTGGAAAAAGAATCACAGATACAGCGATCACCGTACGCTGTTTCATGCCGCCCGAAAGTTCAACGGGGTATTTTTGCAGTACTTCCGCTGGAAGCCCCAAGACATCACAGCATCCTGTGGCAAGTTCATCAATCTCTTTCTTGGTCTGGTATGGATCATGTGCTTGAATCACATCCTCAATAAAGTGGATGATCTTCTGGGTGGGGTTGAGCGCGTTCATCGCCGATTGAGGGATATAAGAGATCTCCGTCCCCAATATCGATTTACGAACGTCATCAGGGTCCATTCCAGAAATATTACGCCCATCAATGATGATCTCTCCACTCATGTAGTGCAGCGGAGCGAAGTAATATCCCATCAGGCTGAGCGCCAGCGTCGACTTTCCGCAGCCAGATTCTCCTGAGATTCCCAGCGTTTTCCCTTCTTCGACCTTCAGAGAAACGTGGTCAACAGCGTAAACATCTTCCTGAAATCGGGTGATATATTTTGTTGTCAGATCCTTGACCTCTAACATTACTCTTGACATATCAATCACCTACTCCCTCAATGCCGGATTGAATACCTGGTCGAGACCCGTATTCATCAAATTCATCGAGAATGTAATCAGAGCGATGGTTATGATTACGGGGAAGTATGCCCACCATTTTCCCAGGATTTGTGCCTGGTAGATCATCGCCCAGTTCATCATCAAACCCAACGTTGGCACTTCGGTAGTTCTAGGTCCCAACCCAAGGATCGATAAAGCGGCCTCCGCCAGGATACCCGAGGCAATCTGCAGGATCAGGGCCATCACAACATAAGAAGCGATGTAAGGCAAAATATCGGTGAGGATGATGTGAACGATCGAGTGCCCGGATAGTTTCGACAAATTGACATGGTCGCGATTACGCAGTGAAACCACTTGCGCCCGCACTGCCCTGGCAGTCCATACCCAGGAAGTAAACCCGATCACCACTGCAATGGTAAAGGCACCGCGTTGTTCCTGCCCGATACTGAATGAAATCAAGATCAACAACACAATGGGGGGGATTACGGTAAAGAGATTCGTGATGAACATAATGAAGTCGTCCACTAATCCACCGATATAACCCGACAGCAATCCCAGGGTCAAACCGATCAAGGTTGCAGTGATACCGGCGACAAAACCGATCTGCAGCGATACGCCGGTGGCCTTAACCAGCTCCGTCAGCACATCCCTACCAAAGTTATCGGTTCCCAGCAGCAACATCCGTACGTTCGGGACCTGGTTGATATTCACGTAATCGGATTGTGCGACAACACCTGTCTCTTCCAGGTCGCCTGTTTCCGCATTTTTTACTGCAATGCTTACTCCTTCAGTTGACAGAAGTCCCTTGAGCGAGTTATTGAGCCGAACAAAGTAATTTCGCTTGGCATTGGTCATCCCAGCGATCTTCTGTGCGGGGTCATAATTGTTCACCCACTGATCCAGGACTTTTTCGGTGTTCTTGATATCGATCTCATCTTCAGGAATCCCGTCTGCCATAAGCCATTCCTTTATGGCAAGGCGATCTTCGTCGCCCAACTTGTTGGCAATTCGCTTCGCAGCGGCATCGTCCAGATTCAGTGTGTAATGAGGAGAGCCAATGCTGTCATAAACATTCACATAGATCCCGGGTTCGAAGAAAGTGCCCTGACCGATGATCTCTAATGGAGGATCGGTTATGATCAGCGGATAAACGATCACCGTCAGCAGAATTGCCACAAAAATGGAAAAACCAACCACAAATTTACCAGAGTGAAAGACTTGTTGAATGGTATGTTTCATAACAGCATCTTTCCTTAATCAGCCTGCGCCGCTTTAATGCGCGGGTCAATGATGCCGTAAAGGATTTCGATGATAAAGTTCGCACTCAGCACCATCACCGTGATGATCAATGCGGATGCTGAGATCAGCGGATAATCCTGTCCCATTACACCGTTATAGAGCGTGAAACCAAGCCCCGGATAACTAAAAATGATCTCCGCCACCAGCGCGCCGCTGACCATGGTACCGATCGACAACGCCAAACCGGTCACCTGCGGAAGCATGGCATTCCGAAATACATAACCGACGATCTTCCGGTCTTTGATTCCCATGAAACGGGCGTACCTTACATAATCCGCATTCAGCTCATAGATGGACATGGAGCGCATGCCAATCGCCTGACCGCCGATCGAGATCAACACGATCGACCAGAACGGCAGTTGGTAGTGGACGATCACAGACCAAATAAATCCCCAGCTAAAGTTGGGAATCAGGTCAAACCCATAACCGCCCGAGGTTGGGAACCATTCTAATGTGACTCCAAAAATAACCATCAAAATGACCGCCATGCCAAATGCCGGGAAATTGCTGATAAAAATACTGACGGGCATGAGCACTTTATCAAACCCGCCCTTGAGATAAGCCGCCAACGCGCCCAGTGTGTTCCCGATCAGCCAGCCCACGATGATTGCCGGGAACTGCAGACATATCGTCCAGAAGATGGAAGATTTGAGAGCGTCTGCCACCGTTCTGGGATATTGGCTGAACGAGAAACCAAAATCACCCCGCGCCACATTTTTCATGTATATGAAAAATTGTTCAAGTATGGGTTTGTTGGTGCCAAACAGGTCCGCGTATTGCTGATAAATCGCTTGGACCCCGGTCGCATCGCTCAAGCCTTGGGCAAGCCTTGATACGATGGCCGCCACAGGATCTCCCGGCATCAAGCGGGGCAGAGTGAAATTCAGTATGAAGGCAAAAACAAAAGTGACCAAGAACCAAAGCAGCTTGTTAAGGAAATACTTTCGGTATCCTTTCAACGCAACACCTCCCCGTAAGAATAATCAACAGCCATGTTCCGGGGTTGGCGGAACATGGCTGTTTTGTTGAATTACGGTTTACGGGTTAACGAGCGTCACATTATAGAGACATGCGACACCCCAACCGTCAGTACAGTCCATCGGTGGGACGGGCGGGTCGGTACCATCATCCTGGTGTGGGAAGTTTGTCCAAACCGTCTCGTTCACAGCATGGAACGATTGGGGACGGTACATGAGCGTGAAGGAAGGAATATCGGTCAGGTACATCTTGACCAATTCCGTGTACATTCCCTTCAGTTTGGCGGGGTCGGTTTCACCGGGGATCGCCTGGATCAAGGCATCCACGTCAGGACTGCTATACTGACCCCAGTTGCCGCTCCAGTTGCTCGCCATACCAACCCATTCCGAGCTGAGCAGATTGCGGATACGTCCCCAGGGCATGGTGGGGCCGGCGCCCGCACTCCACATCATAAAGATGTCATAGCCCTCAGGGAGAGGTGCATCCGATTTGGTGACGATGGTCTGATACACGGACCATTCGGGGTAGTTGCTCGAGATCTCAATACCGATCTCTGCTCCGGCGGCAGCCACCACTTCAATCGCGGCTTGCCAGTCGGACCAGCCATTGGGGCAGGTGGCTATATAGCTAAGCTTTTGACCGTTGTATTCACGCCAGCCATCGCCATCGGTATCGGTGATCCCGGCGTCATCGAGCAGTTTCTTGGCGCCTTCGATGTCGTTGCCAGCCCACTGCAGGTCCTTGACGGCATCATGATCGTACATGGCCTGCTCACCGGGGGTCGGGTTCATGAGCGAGCGCGGAACCTGATCGAAGGTAGCCGATTGGTTGGTCATAGCGTTGGCGATGATGGTGGGATAGTCAACGGCAATGGCAATGGCCTTGCGGACCGCAAGCTGGTCTAAACCGTAGGATTTCAGGTTGTAGAAGGCGGTTGGGAGGCTGGCGCCAATGCCATAAGGAGCCTCGGGTAGGTAGGTGGAGACGGGCAACCCATAGTTGAGCCACAAAATCTGAATATTGGAGTTGAACTGCTGGCTGACATCCACTTCACCTTGTGCCAAAGCAACAGAACCGGCGGCGTTATCCTTAAAGATCGTATGCGCCAGGTACTTCGGAGCAGGCAGCTTGCCCCACATGCTGGCATCCTGGCCCCAGTAGTTGTCATCACGAATGTAGATAACCTTCGTATCGTCCGTGAAGAATTTGTGATAGGGACCGGAGTAAACAACATCCTCCGCGGTATCAGCCATCAACGCGGTGGCATCGCCACCGGCGCGCTCTTCCAGTGTTTCGGTCCAGGCTTTCTGGATGACATAGTATTGGCTCACGTAAGCAGCGACCAGCAGAGGATTGAGCGCTTTGCCGTCCGCATCCAGTTTGGCCTTGACCACAACCGTCTGGGCATCAACCGCTTCGATGGTGTCGATGTAGTCTTTGTTGCCAGCGCCGGTAGGGGTATTGTACTTGACATGGGTGGCCCAGGTATAAGCGACATCCTCCGCGGTCAGCGGGGTGCCATCGCTCCACTTTGCGGCAGCCTTGATCTTGAAGGTGATCTCAGTACGCGCGTCGTTCCACGTATAAGGCCCATCAGCCAACAGAGGATACTGCTGACCATCGAGCATGTTGTACAAATACGGGGTTTCGAACATGATGACGCGGGAACTGTCATTCTGGGCGACAGCCATCGCATTATTGTTGCCGGAGGAGTATGGATTCCAGCCGACAACCGGACCCCACTGTTGACCATTGAAGTACAGGGTTTCATTGCGAGGCAGAGCCGCAACAGTTGCAGGCTTTTCCACTACCACGGTCTCTTTGACGACCTTCACGACCTCGACGGTCTCCTTGACGATCTTCTCGACAGGCACCTCCTTCACGACCTCGACGGTCTCGATGACCTTCTTCTCCACCACCACTTCTTTGGGAACTTCGATGATCTGCGGTGTGGGAGCGGGACAGGCAGTCAGCACCAGAGCCGAGACGACAAGCAGTGCCAGTACAGGCATCCAGCGTTTCATTTTGCTTCCTCCTCATGGTTGGCTATCTGTTGGGTTGATCTGAGACGGACAAACGATGTTAGGCCGGCCTCCTGACCAGCCAATGAACCAGTTCTGTGGGCAACAATCACCTCCTTTCTAGATGAGCGAGCCGCAGGAGGCCCGCACGACCAATTGGGTAGGCAAGATCACTCTGTGGACAGAAGTTCCACTGCCACGAGAGTCCTCTAGCACACTCAGCAATACCTCCACTGCCATAGAAGCCATGCGTTCAATCGGCTGGCGTATGGTCGTCAGCGGTGGCTCAATCACCGAGGCGATGGGGATATCATCGAAGCTGACCAGAGCGATGTCCTGGGGAACCTGCCGCCCCGCTTGACGGAGCGCTTTCAAAGCGCCGATGGCCATCATGTCGCTGGCCACGAAGACAGCGCTGGGGGAAGCAGGTAGCAGCTGTTGCATGCCCACCATGCCGCTGCTCTCGGTGAAGTCTCCCTCGACAATCAGTTCCTCCTCCACGGGGATGGAGCGCGCTTCCAGCGCCTGACGGTAGCCGCTAAGGCGGTCCTGTCCGGCGGTCATGTCCAGCGGTCCGGTGATGGTGGCGATGCGCTGGTGTCCCAGCCGGATCAAATGNTCNATTGCCATCCGTGCCCCGCCGATGTTATCAACGTCCACGTANTGGACTCGTTCGTCCGGATACTGCCCCACGGAAATGAAGGGGATCTGGTCGCGCAACAAATTGGGAATGAGGGGATCGTTCAATGAGGTCGAAGCCACGATCACACCATCCAGATAGCCGTTGCGCAGAATGCGTTGGTACATCTCCTGCCGGTCGGCAGGGGCAGTGAACAAGGAGAGCATCAGTTGATACTGGTGAGCATTGCAGGCCTCGGTGGCACCGCGCAGCAGGAGGGGAAAGAAAGGGTCGGTGAAAAGAGTGGTCACCGCTTCGGGGATAACCATGCCGATGATCTGAGTGCGGCGGGTGACCAGGCTGCGAGCGGCGGCATGGGGTTGGTAGCCCACCTCACGGATGACCTGCCGGACCCGTTCTTGCACCTCGGGGCGGACATGGGGGTGGTGGTTGAAGACGCGAGACACGGTAGAGCGAGACACTCCAGCCAGTTTGGCGATCTGCTCGAGAGTGTAGGCCATTCTTATCTCCTGCCGAACTGGGAGCGCTCTCAGAAAAAGGCCAAAAGAAGACCCTTCCTGCAAGGCAAAACGATTGCAGACCAGTGTGTTTTGGGAGCGCTCCCACCCCAACTACAGTATAGCACACTCTCTCTGAATTGTCAAGCCTCTGGTTGGTTTTGGTGCGCTGTTTCTAAGGTTTGTTATGTTTATTTCTGCTTGTTGTCATTGGCTGACAGTCGCACAACCACAGTCAACGAGAGACCATCAGAAGCGTTTGGGATCTGAGTACGGACGTGAACCTCGCGGTGGCAGCCCCGTGGCTTTCCCTACCACCTTCATTTGTGCCCAATGCAGTGCCGGATAGCCGGCTTCGGCCTGCGCGGGCGTGGGCAGAGAGGCCTCGTCCGGCTTGTCGGAGACGCCGAAGCAGAGCACTCCCCGTTCCTGCAGCCAGTGTGCTGCCTCTTTCACCTCGCCAGTGAGAGTGATTTCTTCCTGAAGCAGCAGGCCCAACTCCGTGCCATCGGGCAGGAAATCCATGCGTCCTATCGTGGTCAAGTACTCCTGGCGGCGGAAGCTCTTGAAGGGCGTGGGGTCACCGCACCGGAAGTTGCCGTAGACCTCGGCGTGCATGGAGCGCAGCGCTGCAAACCCATCGCTTCTCTCACTCACCGTCTTCTGGCACGCTTCCACGAAGTGCTCGAAGGTGGACATGTTCCCCTCGGCGATGTCCAGCAGTAGCCTGGCGTAGTCATACACGCCGCCGACGACCATCAGGCAGACGTAGGCCAGGACGTCCTGGTTGTCGGCGGTGAAGGGATGGTAGAGCGGCTGGTTCAATTCATCGTAGACGGAGCGGAAGGCCGCCTGGTCGAAGTCGGCACCCAACACCTCTTCCACCGTGCGGCGCACGCCGTCCACCCGGGCCGCGTCCACCGCCCGGTGATTGCGCCCTCGCGCTCCCAGCGCCGTCTTATCCAGATCAATGACGGCCACCGTCGCCTCGTCCAGCGGCAGCCCCTGGGCCTGCACGAAGTCGAGGAAAGCGGCCAAGTCTGCCCAGCGATTGGTCAGATACAGACCGTTTTCGATCTCCACACTCGGCGCTGCGGTAGTGTCCTCGTTGGCGATGAAACCCCAACCGGGCCAGCCGCTGGCGGCGCGCAAGTTGCGGTAGGCGGTGCCGTCCAGAAGGCGCGTATCGCCGATGTACAAGAGCCTCTCCAGTGGGCGTGCTTCGCCGCGCAGCGCTTGCGCTTGCTGCAGAAAGTGCAGGATGGCGTTGGCATATCTTGCCTCTGCCTTGCGTGGGATGCGATACGATTCCAGCCCGATCTCGGGCCAGACTTGCTTCAGCCCACGCAACCGGTTGTCTGCTGGCTCCAGGTTGCGGTAGACCACGAAATCGCCGAGAAAGTCGGCCAACGTGGCTCGTGGAAAGCGATTCTCAGTCATGACTCCCCTCAAGAAAGGTCATTCAGCCACAGAGGCACGGAGTACACAGAGGAAAAACCAAGGTGGCACTCAAGATTGTTCAGCAGCAAGCGCAACAAGCATAGATTCCTTGAGAGACACCTCAAAACCTCCGTGCCCTCTGTGTCTCTGTGGCAAGTGTGGCAGTTTCTTCGGTAGAGTCAGTCATAGCTTGTCCACACCTCGTTTACGGCAGTCATGGACTCCTCAGCCAACTCTCGGTTCAGTTGCGCCATCTGCTGATAGCCCTCGATCGCACCGGCTACGGATGTTCCCAGGTATCCTCGCGCTGCCAACAACTCTGCATTGAGAATCGCCGCCCCCGCCGCTCCTCTCACGGTGTTGTGTCCCAGCAGGGTGAGCTTGACGTCGAGCACCGGACAGGGCCGCACGCGGCCCACCACCACGGCCATGCCGTTCCCAGCGTCGCGATCCAGGCAGGGCTGGGGCCGGTCGGGCTCCTCCCGCACGATGATGGGCGGCTGCGGCGCGCTGGGCAGACCCAGTTCCTGCGGCAGAGCGGTGAATGCCCGCAGCGTTTCCACTACCTCGTCCACCGTCGCCGGTTTCTCGAAAGCCAATGCCACACTCTCCAGGTGTCCATTGCGGGTCGCCACGCGGTTGCATTGCGCGCTGATGGTGAACGTCGCCTTCTGCACCCCCTCCCCCTCCAACCGACCCAGGAGTTTCAGCGGTTCGCTCTCTACCTTCGCTTCCTCACCACTAATGTAAGGCACGACGTTGTCCAGACTATCCAGCGAAGGCACGCCTGGGTAGCCCGCACCCGACAGGGCCTGCATGGTGGTGACCATCACCGTCTTGAGGCCGAAGCGGTCGTGCAGCGGCTTCAGCACCAGCACCAGCCCGTTCACCGTGCAGTTGGGATTGGTGACGATGAAGCCGCGCTGCCAGCCGCGCCGGCTCCGTTGCACGTTAATGAGCGCCAAATGGTCAGGGTTGGCCTCCGGCACCAGCAGAGGGACGTCGGGCGTCATGCGATGGCTGGAGGCATTGGAAGAGACGAAACAGCCCGCGGCGGCGAAGGCTTCCTCGATGGGGCCGGCCAGACTGCCCGGCAGCGCCGAGAAGATCAGCTCACAATCGGACATGGCCTCAGGCTTGCATGGCTGCACCTGCATCTCCTGCACGGCGGCGGGCATGTCGGCCGACACGCGCCAGCGGCAGACCTCGCTGTAGACCTGCCCTTCGGAACGGCCCGAGGCGGCCACCGCCGCAACTTCGAACCAGGGATGTCCTTCCAGCAGCCGTACGAATTGCTGTCCCACCATACCGGTAGCACCCAGGATGCCAACTTTGAATTTGCTCATTGCACCCTCCAAGGTTGAGTTCTGAACTGAAACGTCTCTTTGCTCATTGCTCGAAGTTATGATAGAATGAAGCATACCAAGGTTGATGAATTGACTGAATGGTCTGATGACTATCGGATGAGAGAGGATCTACGCCATGTCAACAGTAACCACAATAGCAGAGACGGATGCCCAGCAGAGCTTGCAGGCGTTGGCCCGCCTGTACCGTGCCGGTTTTCAAAGCGCTTACCTGAACAGCATCTTGCACAGAGCGCTACGACACCAGATACAGCGGGACGAGGCCGACTTGGCCCGGATCAATGCTGCGCTGGCTGAGTTTGAGCAGAAGTATGGCCTGCCCTCGGATGAGTTTTGGCAGCGTTTTCAGACTGGGCAGATGTCTGATGCAGCCGACTTCATGGAATGGAATGCGTTTTGCAAGATGAGGCAGCGCATTCTTTCCCGCCTGAACATCCTGGGTGGCGATGGCGGCGATGGATGAGATCACGTCCTATCTGGCCGATGTCGAGGCCGCGCTGATCAGCAGTCCGGCCATCGCTGATTTCGAAGTTGTACGCTCTTGGGCCAACACCGACGATGGCTACATCCGTGTGCAGGCCACGTTGGCCAACGGCGACTTTCTGGAAGCCAGTGAGTACTTTGCTTTCCAGGGCGGTTATCTGGTGACGGTGGACTATCGCTATCAATGGATGGACCCTGAGCAGACGCGGCTGCGACGGCGTTGGGACAGCACACCTCACCATCCTGAGCTAGAAAACTTTCCCCATCACGTCCATGAGGGCGACGAAGAGAACGTAATCCCCGGCAGGGCAATGAGCCTGATTCAGTTGCTGGCTCTTCTGGAGACCGAGCTATCGCCTGAGCTCCACGAACTGCCTGAAGGATAGGTTAGTGCTAGTGACCCTCAGTCACGCTGCTGCGCCAGCGCCAGGATGTCTCCCAGCAGGCCGGCGGCCGTTACCTCTGGCCCTGCCCCTGGCCCGGCGATGACGAGTGGGTTGTCCTTGTACCGCTTGGTGGTGAAGCGGACGATATTATCGGGGCCGCGCAGCGCGGCCATCAGATCCTCTTTGCCTACCTCTCGCCAGCCCACCTTGCAGCAGCTCCCCTCCACTTCCGCCACGTAGCGCAGGACGCGGCCGCGAGCGCGGGCGGCGGCGATACGGTGCTCGTACTCGCCATCCAGCCTTCCGAGCGTGGCCATGAATTCCTCCACGGAAAGCGCGGCCATCTTCACTGGGAAGAGGGCTTCCACTTCCACGTCGGCTAATTCCAGCTCGTGGCCCAGCATGCGGGCCAGGATGAGCGCTTTACGCGCCACGTCCATGCCGCCCAGGTCTTCGCGAGGGTCTGGCTCGGTGTAGCCGAGTGCCTTCGCTTCCCGCACTCCGGCCGAGAAGGACATTTCCTCTTGCAGGCAATGGCAGAGGTAGCCCAGCGTGCCGCTGAAGCAGCCTTCAATGCGCTGCACCTCGTCGCCCGTGTCGAGCAGCGTACGCAGGGTGGCGATAACCGGTAGGCCCGCGCCCACCGTGGCCTCGTAGCGCAGCCGCCGGCCGGCTGTGGCCATCAGCCGCTGATACGAAGGCAGCGGCACAACCAGCGGGTTCTTGTTGGCCAGTACCGCAGCCCAGCCTCGCCGCAGCGCAGCCTCCAGGAACGTTTCCATGCCGTCGGCCGCCGTGACGTCCACCAGGATGCCATCATCGAACCCTGCGAAGCCAGACCTGACAGGTTTCCAAGAACCTGTCAGGTCTCCTATTGGTTGGCCGAAGGGCAGATCGGCGATCCCTCGGGCCTTGACCTGCACGATCTCATCCAGTTGCTCCTCGTCCAGGCCATTCTCAGCCCAGGCCAGGCCGTCAATGTCGGCGATGGCCGTGTAGGTCAACCGCAGCCCCAACTTCTGTTCGATCTGCTGCCGCTGCGCTCGCACCATCTTCGCCAGCGCTCCCCCCACCTGGCCGATGCCCAATTGCACCAAAGCGATCTGTCGCATGTCCACGTTGCCTCTACGGTTCGTTGGCCTCTCCCAGCCCCAGATCGTGGTGAATGGCTCGCACGGCGTCGCCAGCGTCTTCTTCACTCACCACCAGGGAAAGGTTGTACTTGGAGGATCCCTGGGCCACGGAGATGACGTTGATCCCCCTTGTCCCCAGCGCGCCGAAAACCCTGGCTCCCACGCCGGGAGTCTCCTTGAGCCCTGCACCCACCACGGCGATGATGGCCACCTCCCTCTGAGCCCAGATGCGGTCCACGTTGCGGCGAGCCAGCTCCAACTCGAAGGCCGTCTCCAGCGCCGCCAGCGCCCGTGCCATCGCCTCCTGCCGGATGATGAAGCAGATGTTCTGCTCCGACGAGGACTGGGAGATCATGAGCACGCTGATCCCTTCACTGGCTACGGCAGCGAAAAGCCTGGCCGCGATGCCTGGCACGCCGATCATCCCCCGGCCCTCAACGGTAACCAGGCTCAGTCCCTTGATGGAGGTGATGCCCTTGACAGCGGCGGTGCTGGGCCGTTCCTCGGCCAGCACCAGCGTACCCGGATGGTCGGGGTTGAAGGTGTTGAGGATGCGCAGCGGGATACCCCGCTCCACGGCCGGCAGAATGGTCTTGGGATGCAGCACCTTGGCCCCGAAGTAGGACAGTTCCGCTGCCTCACCATAGGAGATATCAGGCAGCGTGCGGGCATCAGGCACGATGCGCGGGTCGGCAGTCAGCACGCCGTCCACGTCGGTCCAGATCCAGATTTCGGGACTGTCCAGGCAACTGCCCAGGATGGCCGCGCTGTAGTCGCTGCCGCCCCGCCCCAGCGTCGTGGTGGTGCCCTCAGCGGTAGCGCCGATGTATCCAGTCACCACCGGCACGACCCCCTCTTCCAGGAAAGGCAATAGCACAGCCCGCGTGCGCTCGCAGGTCTCCTCCATCAGCGGGGAGGCCGCGCCGTAGTGGTCGTCGGTGATAGTGAGGTTGGTCGCCTCCACCGCCTGGGCCGGCACGGTTCGCTCGCGCAAGGCGGCGGCCACGAGGCGCGCCGACAGCCGCTCTCCAAAGGAGGCCACCGCATCCAGCCCCCGCGCCGTCAATTCGCCCAATACGAAGATGGCCTGACAGAGGTTCTCGAAGTCGCTGACCAGGGCATCTATCTCCCACAGCAGGGGTGCCCGCCGCCCTGTGCTGTCCACCAGCGTCTCCACGACGCCTCGGTGGAGCTGGCGCAGCTCGTTGGCCACCTGACGGAAGGTCTCGCCATCCCGTCGCTCCGCCGATTGCGCGGCCGAGATCAGAGAATCCGTCACCCCGCTCATGGCAGAGACGACAATGGTTGCGTGTTTCGTGTTTCGTGTTTCGTGTTCGCCTTCCGCAAGTAATGAGTGATGTAGACTGCCTTCGCGGAAGCGTGCCACGATTTTGGCCACCTGGGCGATTTGCTCCGCGCCGCCCACGGAGGTGCCGCCGAATTTCATTACGATCATCTCGCTCTCCCTTGCAATGCTTCCCTCACTGCCTTCAGCGTCGGTTCAATGACCTGAGGCGGGTTGGCGTGGGCCGGTTCGATCCCCTCCAGTCGGCCCAGGTGATAGTCCACAGTGGCCCCTGGGTCTTTCAGCAGATGGCCGGTGAGGATGGCCACTACCGAGTCGCCTCGCCGGATGACCCCTTTCGCTGCCAGGCGTCGAGCGCCAGCCACCGCCGCCGCCGATGCCGGTTCACAGCCGATGCCCGCACCATCCACCTGCGCCTTGGCCTCCATGATCTCGCCGTCGCTCACCTCGGTGACCAGGCCATTTGTCCAGCGCAGGGAGCGGACGGCGCGCTCGTAACTGACCGGATTGCCGATGCGGATGGCGGTGGCCACCGTACGGGCGGTCACCCGTTCTCGCTGCTGGAAGCCGCCGACGAAGCTGCGGTAGAAGGGATTGGCGCCATGGGCCTGCACCGCTGCCAGCCTCGGCAGTCGGGAGATAAGCCCCAGTTCCTGTAGTTCGTGGAGCGCCTTGCCGAAAGCGGCCGTGTTGCCCAGGTTGCCGGCGGGAAATACGATCCAGTCAGGCACCTCCCAGCTTCGCTGCTGCAGCGTCTCGAAGATGATGGCCTTCTGCCCTTCCACACGGAAGGGGTTGAGCGAGTTCAGCAGGTAGATGCCCAGTTCATCGCAGACTTGGCGCACCAACTGCATGGCCGCGTCGAAATCGCCCTGCACTTGCAGCGTCTGCGCCCCATAGGCCAGCGCCTGCGCCAGTTTGCCATAGGCGATCATCCCTTCGGGGATGAAGACCAGAGCCTGCAGTCCGGCGAGGGCGGCGTAGGTGGCCATGGAGGCCGAGGTATTGCCGGTCGAAGCACAGGCTACGGCCCGCGCCCCCAGCAGCACTGCCTGGGTCACCCCCACAGTCATGCCCCGATCCTTGAACGAGCCGCTGGGGTTTTCCCCCTCGTGCTTGAGCGCCAGATCGTCAATGCCCACCCAGCCGCTCAACCGCTGGCTGCGGTAGAGGGGCGTATTCCCCTCAGGTCGGGAGACGATGGCCGCTTCATCCACCGGCAGGATCAGCTCCCGATAGCGCCAGACGCCGCTACTGTAGGGCAAGGCCCATTCCCCCCGCCGGCTGTCGAAGAGCTCATGGCTCACGCTCTCCCGCAGCGCAGCCAGATCGTGCGTCACGTCCAGCAGGCCGCCGCAATCGCAGACGGTGCGCAGATCGTTCGGCGGATAGTGAGCACTGCAGGCCATGCATTGCAGGCGGTAGTCCATGCTCGTTTCTCCATGACGAAAAGTGGCTGCTCAGGTATTGCGCCCCGGCAGCCCCATTGCTGAACTGTGCTGAACTGTCTTGACGCAAAGTATAACCCAGTACGGATGAAATGTCAAAGGACGGAAATCCGGTTTTACAGTTTCCCCATCTTGTCTCCATAATCTCTCCATGGTGATCTGCTATACTCGATGCAGAAACGTGCCCAAGAGGTGGCACGGAACCAAAACAAAGGAGAAAGCAGAACATGACTAAGAAGATACTCATCGGCGCACTGGCCGTCGTTCTCGTTGGTGCTCTGGCCGTGGCGGCTCTGGATCTGTGGAGCGGCTCAGCCAGCGCCGAGGGTGGTCAGCAGCACGGCCGCTCAGCTCAGCACGAGGGATCCGATAACCATAGCTTGGAAGCTGGCAATGGCCATGGTGGGTCGGGGGAACGGCAAGGTGGACACGACGAGCATGAGGACTGCAGCGAGCACGATGGATCACGCCAGGCAGATGGCAAGAATGGCAGGGATGGCGAGGGTGGTGAGGGTGGCAAGGGCCGCAGCCGGCAAGAGCAGGAGGCCACCGTCAGTGGCACAGCAGGTGAAGCAGGCGGCAAAGGCCGCAGCCGGCAAGAGCAGGAGGCCACCGTCAGTGGCACAGCAGGTGGACCGAGCAGAGGCCAGGGCGACGGCGGCAACACTGCTGGACGACAAGGGCAAGGAGAAGTTTCGCGCAACCAGGAACCTGAAGCCAGCGTTGAGGAATGGCTGACCTACGGGGGCAGTGTGGTCGCTCTGGACGATGAGGGCGTCACCATCGCCACCGGCGACGGCCAGGAACTGGCCATCAAGCTGGGCCCTCCCTGGTACAGAGAGAGCCTGGACTTCTCTGCAGAAGTCGGCGACCAGGTCTCGGTGGTGGGCTTCTACGATGACGACCACTTCGAGACTGGGCAGGTCGCCAACCAGACCAATGGGCAGACGTTGATCCTGCGTGACGAGGATGGGCGTCCCCTCTGGGCAGGACGTGGCCGGCAGGGACAGCGGTAGCGGTTCCTTGGAGCAAAACATGAGCCGGGGAGGCTCTGCAATGGCCTCCCCGGGTCACCAATTGGAGGTGTGTTCATGAAGATCAACAGGTTCGCTTTTCCCGTCATTCTACTAGCGGTTTTCTTCCTGGTCATCGCCGTGGGCATGATCAGCGGCTACTGGCAGACGCAAGGCGGCGGGCGGCGCGGCCACAGCGCAGTGCCGATGGCTCCGTCGCCTATCGTGCTTGTGCAAGATGTGGATGCAAATGAGGTGAAGTTGTGATGACGGTACGTACACAGACACTCGTTGGCAAAAGAAGCAAGAAGCGGATCAAGGTGAAAATGCTGCACGTGCGGTACGCCATTCAGGCGACTTTCGTGGCTTTCGCCTTCTACATCGGCTTGCGGCACTTGATCGTCGGCGGCGGACCCAGCGGTGCGCCGAGCCTGGATGCTTTCTGTCCCTTCGGAGCGGTGGAAACCTTCTGGAGCTGGATTACCACGGGCTCTTTCCTGCGCACGACCAATACCGCCAGCCTGGTCATCATGGTCGCAGTACTGGCCACCGCGCTCTTGATGGGCCGGGCCTTCTGCGGCTGGATGTGTCCGCTGGGTGCAGTGCAGGAGTGGATCGCCCGTCTGGGCAGCCGCTTGACGGGAGGCAAGGCCAAGAAGCGCAAGAAGGGGATGATTCCCGTGGAGCTGCCTCCGGCGGTGGACAAGCCGCTCCGCTACCTGAAGTATCTGGTTCTGGCTACGATCTTCTGGTCCAGCCTGGAGGCGGTTTTCCCTCCGCTGCGAGAGTTCTGCCCTTATCGCATTCTGTTTGGCTTCCACCTGGAGACGCCGCTGGCCATCAGCGTGCTGGTGGCTTTCCTGGCCGCCTCACTGCTGGTGGAGCGCTTCTGGTGCAAGTATCTCTGCCCGTTGGGAGCCTTGCTCAGCGTAACCAACAAGATAGCGCCCATCAAGGTGGCTACGGACAAGGCGATCTGCACGGCGTGCGGTCGCTGCGGCGCCGCCTGTCCCATGGGCATCGAGGAACGCGCCCAGAACATCACTTCTCTGGAATGCATCCGCTGCCTGGATTGCGTGGATACCTGTGCCCGCCCCGATGCAGTGAGCGTGCAGTTGGGCTAGAGTCGAGGTGGATAAGAACGGCAACGCGATTTCAGGTGCAACGCACTTTGATGGTCAAGTGCGTTGCACCTTACGGTTTTACAATTCCTTCACCCTATCTCCATCGGATCTGCACAATGATGTGCCATGTTGGAGGCAGAAAANGGGGAATCCCTGGGGATGATCAGGGGCAACCCGCANATGACGACAACCAAAGCAAAACGAAAGGNGAACAGCATGAAGAGCAATTGGAAACGTATCGGTGTGTTCGNCGGGCTCATCGCCCTGGTGGGCGTGGTCGGTCTGGCCAGCGTGGTTTCGGCCCAGGGGCCGGCGGAACAGGGGGCCTCTGGCTGGGAGCGTGGTTTCGGCTGGATGACCGAACTCCGGGGCCGGATGGGCGAGGCCGTCGCCGACGTTCTGGGCATCAGCGTGGAGGAGCACGACGCGGCAGTGGACACCGCCCGCCAGCAGGTGATCGAGCAGGCTGTGGACGAGGGCGTGCTGAGCCAGGAGCAGGCTGATCGGATGCTGGAGCGGATGGAAGCAGGCTTCAGCAGGGGCATCATGCCCTTCGGGCGGGGCCACAGGGGCCATGGCGGCCGAGGGATGGGGAGTTGGATGGGCGGCCCGGAGAACTCACTGATCAGTGTCGCGGCTGACCAACTCGACCTCACAGTGGACGAATTGCTGGCCGAGCTTGAAGACGGCATGAGTATTGCCGATGTGGCGGGGCAGCAGGGCGTGAATGCGCAGACCATCGCCGATGGTTTCATCGCCGTCCGCACCGAGAAACTGGACGAGGCCGTGGCCGAGGGGCGCATCACCCAGGAGCAGGCCGACGAGATGCTGGCTCACATGACGGAGGAAGTGGCCGAACATCTGAACGAACCCTTCGACGAAGGACACGGCCCTGGCGGCTGCCGGGATGAACTCCCCGACGGCTTCCGGCGAGGTGGATTCGAGCGTGGCGGCCAGCAGCCTGGTGGCCGGCGGCCTGGTGGCCGGCGGCCTGGTGGGATGGGACGCTTCGGTGGTTTCTCCGGCCGGGGTGAGTAATAGCTGGCGTGTTCTGAGACAGCGAGGGGCGGACGCGATGTTCGCCCCTCTTTCTTGTGTTCCGTAGTCCTGTCAAGCCTCCGTCGGCGGAGAGCGGCAGGGGATGACGCTTCCACGGCCGAAGGGAGTCGAACTTTGAACTGGCCCAGCGGTGGGGCATTTGACAGAGGCTCCCTCATCAATTACAATTGCGGCAGTGAATGAGGGGTAGGCAAAGGGTTGATGAAACTGGTTGTCCAGATCCCATGCTGGAACGAACAGGCGATGTTGCCCCTGACTCTCGCCGACATCCCCCATCGGATCGCCGGAGTAGATGAAGTTGAAACCCTGATCATAGACGACGGCAGCACCGATCGAACGGTGGAGGTGGCTCAGGCAGCCGGGGTGAATCACGTCGTCCGCTTGCGGCAGCATCGGGGGCTGGCCGCGGCTTTTGTAGCAGGGCTTGACGCCAGTTTGAGGCTGGGAGCAGGCATTATCGTCAATACCGATGCTGACAACCAGTACCGGGGGAGCGACATCGAACGGCTGATCCATCCCATTCTGGCCGATCAGGCCGACATGGTGGTGGGCGACCGTCAGACGGATAACGTCTCTCACTTCTAGCGAGGCAAGAAACTGCTGCAGCGGGTCGGCAGTTGGGTGGTGCGGCAGGCTTCCGGCACCCGCATCCCCGATGCCACCAGCGGCTTCCGGGCCTACAGCAGGGAAGCAGCACTGGCCCTCAACGTCGTCTCCGACTACACCTATACCTTGGAGACGATCATCCAGGCTGGCAAGAGAGGGATCGCTCTGGCCCATGTGCCCATCACAACCAACGAACAGACCCGTGAGTCTCGGCTGATCCGCAGTGTTCCAGATTACCTGCGCCATTCGACTATCACCATCTTGCGGATCTACGCCATGTACGAGCCGCTGCGGGTCTTCTTCATCATCGGAGCCGTGGTACTGGTGGTCAGTCTGCTGCTCGGCGTGCGCTACCTGTACTTCTTCTTCCTAGGCGAAGGAAAGGGACACATCCAATCGGTAGTGCTGGCGGGCGTATTGGTGGTGCTGGGTTTCCAGATGCTGCTCATTGGCCTGGTGGCCGACCTGGTCTCCGTCAACCGCCGACTCGGCGAGGAGGTGCTGCTACGAGTCAAGAGGCTGGAGTTGGAACGGGTTCGAGGGACTGTGCCGGCCGGATCGGAGCCATCGGAGCAGATAGAGGAAGGGGACGAAGTCAGTATCCATGGCCCATGAGCCTATGACCCAAGGCCTCAAATACCGCCGCATACATCTAGGTCTCGTGCTGATGCTGTTCACGCTGGCGCTACTGCCGCGTGTCCTCACTCTTGACGCTTTCATCACTTGGGACGAGCCTATGTGGGTGTTCCGTTCGGGCCGTTTCCTGAATGGGCTTACTCATGCCCGCTGGGCGGACACGGCGCCGACGGGCCATCCGGGTGTGATCACCATGTGGGCGGGCGTGTTGGGCGTGACGCTGTATTCCACCTCTGACCCCGCCGCAGGCCAGGCGCTGGCTACCCTCGCCGCCTCTGCTGGGCTGCACGCGCAGGACACGAGCGCTCTGCGTCTGCTGGGAGGGTTTCTGCCCCTGGCCCGACTGCCCGTGGCGGTGGTGACGGCACTGACCGTGGCCGCATTCTACTGCCTGGCCCGGCGGCTGTTTGACCTTCCCACGGCGCTGCTGGCAGCGCTGCTGCTGGCTTTCGATCCTTTCTTCCTCGCCCACTCCCGCCTGCTACACCTGGATGCGCTGGTGACCAGCTTCATGACCCTCTCGTTGCTCAGCTTGCTGGCATATCTCATGGATGGGCGACGGGCACGCTATGCAGCGGTGAGCGGCCTGTGCGCAGGGCTGGCACTGCTCACCAAGTTGCCTGCCGCGTTCATGGCTCCCTTTGCGCTATTGCTGACCAGCAGTTGCTGGCTGGCGGGTGTTGTGCAGCGGAAGCTGGGAATGGTAGCCGTGGGCGATGCTCCGATCGTATCCTGCGATCCGTGCTCCTACCCCTGGCGTGGCCTATTGCTATGGGGATTGGCTGCCGCGCTGACGCTGGTGGTGCTGTGGCCGGCGCTGTGGGCCGACCCGCTAGGCACAGCGCGGACCCTCTTGAGCACCGCCAGCCGCTACGCGACTACGCCCCACATGAACAACTACTGGTTCGGACAGGTAGTACGCGATCCAGGCTTGCCGTTCTACCTGCTGGCGTTCGGTTTCCGCCTGACACCTGTCGTCTGGCTGGGGCTGCTGGCGGTGCTTCCCCTGCTAGTCCAGCGCGGGCAGCGTCGCACGCTGCTGCTGGCCTTGCTGGGCTACGTTGTGCTCTTCGTGCTGACGCTCACCGCGGCGGACAAGAAGTTCGACCGTTACCTGTTGCCCTGTTTCCCGGTGCTGGATCTGGTGGCCTCTGCGGGTCTCGTATCGCTGCTGCGTTGGATGGCGAGGTGGGGACGGCTGGGCGAGCGGGCACGTCGTGAGCCTTTCGGCGGAGTTTACAGTGAGCGAAGCCGAACTGTTCAGGACAGGCCTGGTCGAACGGCGCGCCGTCCGGTGTTGGTGCTTGGCATTGCACTCGTCGTGCTTGTGCAGGCGGTGGGCACGCTGCCGCATCATCCATACTATCTGACTTACTACAACCCACTACTGGGCGGCGGCCGCCGGGCCGTGCGGACCATCACCGTGGGCTGGGGCGAGGGACTGGATCAGGCAGTGCGCTATTTGAACCAGCGGCCAGACGTCAAGGAACTGGAAGTCGCCGCCTGGGGAGTGGCAGGGGTGGCTCCCATCCTGAGCGGGCACGTCCATGTCCTCAGCGAGCGGAGCCGCGTCCTGGCCGACTACATACTGCTCAACATCGCCGATGTGCAGTTTGGCTCTCCCTACACCTTCGACTACCACGGCCGTGCCGAGCCTGAGCACATCGTCCGGTTGCACGGCGTGGAGTACGCCTGGGTCTACCGCAACGACCGCTACGAGGGCTTGCTGCAAACGCTGGAGCAAATGGTCGGTAGGGAAGACGCCGTGATCTTCGCCGGGCGGAGCCAACTGAGCAAACATTGGCCCGCTGGGCGGCCGAGCCTGGTGCTCGATCCCGCGGGCGATGAGGCCGAAATCGCCCGGGCGCTGAACGACGCGGCACAGTCGGACCGCACCGTGTGGTACGTGGCCTTCGCGGGGGACGATGAGGGGCAAGACGGGGTGCGACGGCAACTCGAGGCGCATGCGCTGTGCGTGGCCCGACACACGCTGCCGCCATTGACGGTCACAGGCTATCGGATCTTGCCCGAAATCGCCTTTGCACCACTGCAGGCGGATGTGCCTATGGAAGTCAACTTCGCGGGACGCTTGAGCCTGTCGGGACTGGGCCTGAGTGGGACACAGCTTGCGCCGGGGCAAGCCCTTGACGTCATCTTGCGATGGGAAGCCATCGGCTCCGTGGAGGGGGACTACACCGCCTTCGTGCATCTGCTCGACGGAGAAGGCGGGCGGCTGATTCAGCACGACGAGCGGTTGCTGGACGCGGCAGGCCATCCCACGTCAGCCTGGGCTGCGGACGAGCCGCACGAGATGCGCTTCTTGCTGTCCATACCG